>Ga0209007_1000003_pt1 | contig 261519 bp, 237 predicted proteins | sample JacPinW_OM1H0_O2_FD_187961 | JGI IMG/M metagenome (GOLD analysis project Ga0209007, IMG submission 187961) | Forest soil microbial communities from Algoma, Ontario, Canada - Jack Pine, Ontario site 1_JW_OM1H0_O2 (SPAdes) (version 2) | ecosystem: Environmental > Terrestrial > Soil > Boreal... | reverse complement strand
TCCCTTATCGTTACTCGCCCGCGCCGGAACCGTTAATTTCGCAGGAGGTTCAGAGACTTGGGCCATATCGAAACCAACCTGAATACCGTGCATATAGTGATAGACAGCGAGGATGGCTGCGTCTGGCCTCCCGAACTGCCACCAACTGGCGTCTAGGTAGAGTTGCACAGTGCACCAATCACCGGTGTGATCCGTATGCGAGTCAACAATGCTGTCTCCCGTACCTTGGTAGTCATGGCTGTAACCGAAAAACTGCCAATATTCAATTTTGATGATCTGGGCTGGGCACGATGCCCAGTTATTGGCATCACAGCCATACCGTGTCGCGAATCCTGCCAGCAGGGCAGCGTCTGGGAGGCTTTGAAACTGCTTCACATCGAGGTTTTTAAAGTCCAAAAGAATAACGTGTCCGTACAAACCGACATTCGGATTCTGGCTACTCATCACTGTGGCCCAAGCCGTACCTTTCTGCACCGTGTTGGGTAGAGGTGTTACGTAGAGCTCGGCGGGAAGCAGCGACAACGTCGCTGAAATCGTGCCTATCTTTGGATCATTCGGAGCAGAGGGTGTGGGATCCAAAATCACCGAGGGTGTCTGGAGCGCCGAGTTGGGTAAATTGGCGGCTTGGGTAGACGAGTCGAGGCTCGAACCTTGGATAAAAGAGAGGACATCGATCGGCGCGTATACCTCGTCGCTCGCGTGGTCGTAAGAGTACAGCAAGAGCGGCGCGTAATCCTTCATGAGCTATCGCCTACTTGCGGCAGTTAGTCCATCTTTCGCCAACGAACTGGGTGGTATAGACGGAGTCACATGCGCCCCTCCAGCGGCGAGTACATCTATTCCGGCTGTCACGCTAGCACTTGTTCCCCGTCCCGGGGAAGGCGCTTTTCCGACCTCGATGTCGGTAAGTTTCGGAGTCGTGTTGTTGAGTGCTCCGGTGTGAATGTTAAGCAAAAAGACGGTGATCTGGTTGACGCCTGGGACGACAGCAACATTCTGAGGGCCAGGGTACAGCGTGCCCGGCTTCCAGGCCGTACCAACCGCGGGCTGCGGCGATACCGGAAGAGGTTGGTTGTTGAGATAATAGGCAACGGAGCCGATGAGGTCCGTGTGGTTGGCAAAGCTCCACAAAATATTGATCTGGGAGTCAGGCCGGGCATTCACCGGCTTCAGGGTGACATTGATTTTCAACGGAGCCTGAGGCGCAGCCATCGCAGGCACCGGAAAAAGCATTATCGTCACCGCAGACAGAGCCCCTAACAGTGCGATTCCGAGGATAGACCGGGCTGGCGCTTTTCCGTACGCGGATTTCCGGTCAGGAGTTCGTTGCCCCACTTCGCGTGGTCGTGTCCTTCCAAAATGCGGGATCCCACCATGCACGAAACCTTCCATTAAACCTTCGTCATTGCTCTGAGGTGTCCATCCTTGATTCGCCATATGCGTATCCTCATTCGTTTGAAATGATTTGGCCCTTCTTCGATTGATCTTTAATGAGTGGTTGCTACAGATGTGGGCCCGTTGCGACCGACTAGTCAGCAACTCCCACCACCCAACGATATGGTGAATTGTGATCGGAATTCGTTACAAGACTCGAAAACACCGGAGACGGGATGGAACGTTTCCAAGTTTTTCAGTAGGCTTCAGACGCGAAACATCAAAAGATATATTCGCGATTATGGTGTGGCGAGGGGTTTGTAAATAAGACCGATGGCCACGCCGACGATCGTCCACTGGACGAAGTAAGCCACAGCCTGTCCCAGAGCGAGTTTCAGCCCGATGTTCAGGTTCACGTAGTTGTGCAGCACAAATGCGCAAACCACGAAAATGCCGATGAGAACACCCAGGCGCGCACCTTCCATAATGCCCGATCCGCTCGGATGTATCATTGTGAAAATTATCGCGACAACCAGGATCGCTATCAGGGTTGCGACCATTCCAATTGGCATAACCTTCATTATTTCTTCTTTGGGTCGGAATACGGCCAAGTATTTGTGGGCTTCTTCGATAAGAGCCGGTACCAGCCAAAACAATAAAAAACCAAAGGCAAAATACGCGACCGTGGCGGCAAGCACCGCCAGCGCGAGACTTGAATAGTTCATTTGCTCTCCTTTAGAAATTGCGGATCAAAATCACAGTCCAGAACTTCCTTCTTGACTTCGAAAATTGCAAGGATTGTACACTGAGGTTTTCCATCCTCGGCACCCTTGCACAATGACTACCATCTCAGTTCTTTCCGAAGCTTTGCAAACCGGCCCGTTCCCGAATAAAAAATAGAGCAGTTGTCGATTTTCGGCCTCCTGAACGACTATCTGATAACAGAACGATGAGCTGCAGCTCTGAGTCATAGGAAACAAGGAGGAATGGATGAAATACATCTGTTTGGGATACATCGAACCAGGAAAATTCGAAGGGATGACCGAGGACGAGCGACACGCAGTGCTCGACGATTGCTTTGAGCACAATGACCATCTGCGCGCCAACGGACATCTGGTTGTCGAAGTACCTCTTCAGCCTCCGGAGACCGCCGTGACCCTGTCCTGGACAAACGGCAAAGTCGCGACCACCGACGGCCCCTACGCGGAAACCAAGGAGCAGGTCGGCGGCATTCAGATCCTTGAGGCGCGAGACCTCAATCACGCCATTCAGCTTGTCTCACAGCTTCCAGGCTTTAAGTATGGACTTGGACCGATTGAGATACGGCCGGTTGCGGATTTGAACGAGATGCTGAAGGAGAGCAAACAGCGACGGCCGCGCGGCTAAAGCCGCCATTGGAAACATGGCAGTTATCGCAGCGCTGAAGCGCTGCGCCACCCAAAATCGAATACAACGGCGAGTTTTTCCGCAACCTGCGGGCGAAAGAATAAAAGAATAAGGGGAAAATGATCGGAGCAAGAATGATCAGGATCGCGGCTTGGGTGCTGATAATCAGCATCGGTTTCCTTGTGCCGAAGGCGGCGGCACAGTCGGATCAATATTCGAAAATGGCGACTGTCGACCAATACTTGATGGAAAGGAATTCTGAGATTCTGCTGGCGTGGAGTGCCGCTCCCGATTCCATATCCAAGGACGCGACCGTCTTGGTCTTGAGACGGCAAGGCTATGAAATAGCGATCCGAGGAAAGAACGGGTTTGTCTGTATGGTGGAAAGAAGCTGGATGGAGGCGTTTGACGCGCCTGAGTTCTGGAACCCGAAGGTAAGAGGCGCCGAATGCCTGAATCGCCTGGCTGCGCGATCGATAGTGCCGATCGCCGAGTTGCGGACGAAGATGGTGCTGACCGGCCACTCTAAGGCGGAGATCGTCGCGGCCCTTAAGGCCGCGTTCGAGAAGAAACAACTGCCAGCTCTGGAAAGCGGCAACATGGTGTACATGATGTCGAAATCGGCATACCTATATGACGCAGGCGATCACAACGGGCCACATCTGATGTTCTTTACCGCGCTCAAGGACGGTAAGGATTGGGGGGCTGGCGCATCGGGCTCGCCAGTTGTATCCGGTCCTTACTGGTTCTTGTCGTCGAAGGAACTGTCCCAGACGAACGGGCTGCCGCCGATTCTTGTGTTCGCAGTCGAAGTTGCAAAATGGTCCGACGGGACGGCCGCACCCATGCCATAAGAATAGATTGACCACCGTGCTCCTATGTTTCTCGAGATCTATATCATTTGATCCTCGCCGGGAGCTTATTAATTACTACCGCCCCTGCCTTGCTCACGACTTCGTCTTGGGAGTCCGTGCCTCCCGAACAACCGATTGCGCCGATAATCGCGCCCTGGTCGATCAGTGGAATGCCGCCTCGAGACGCGATGATTCCATCGAACGCGAGCAGATAGTTGAGATGCATAAGGTTGATGCCGTCCTCGAAGACCTTCGTTGGACGACGGAAGGTCGCGGCTGCCCGCGCCTTGTGTTGCGCAATCTGAATGGAGGCGAGCATCGCGCCGTCCATGCGTTGGAAGGCAACTAGGTTGCCACCGGAATCGGCTACGGCTACGTTCATTTTCCAATTTCTTTTCTTGGCCTCTGCCACGGCGGCTTGAATAACCGCTTGAGCTTGGTCTAGTGATATCGGAAGCCCGTAAGGCACATCGAATGGTATCTCCGCTGGGATGACATCGAGAGGATTCGAGGTGAGCGGTGCTTCAATACCAATTTCTGCTGTGTTGCTTGACATAATTTCCTCCAAAAGAACACAAGGCCATCTTCAAAGACGTTTCCGGGATGCAGATTCTGATTGACCTTGCAGCCTGGAGCTATCAAAGCAGAAGGGTGGGCTTTGAACAATTGGACGATAGTATCGGTTGTATCTTTGTGCGGGTGATCTTGTGCAGGCGGTATCGGCTCTTAGGGTTTTGCTGGCAGCGGCTGCCAGAGCTCAATCTTGTTTCCATCCGAGTCATAGATCCAGGCAAAGCGACCGTAGGATTCATCCATTCGTTTGTCGTCGATCTTTACTCCCTCTTGTTTTAAGCGGTCGAGCAAAGCATCCATGTCGTCCACGATGTAATTGATCATGAACGGTGCGGGGCTGGGATCGAAATACTTCGTGGAGTTGGGAAAAACAGTCCAAACTGTAACGTGTTCCTTTTGCGGGTCGTCGTGTTCGCGCCACGGAAGCATCGCGCCTTGGCCTTTGTCAGCGAGTCCGAGATGCTTCGCATACCATTCGCGCATCTGATCACGATTCGCGGATTTGAAGAAAACACCACCGATTCCAATGACGCGCCCGCGCTGCTCTGTTTTCACAGGCGGTTTCGACTTTTCAGATTGCGGAGATTTCACGTCCTGTCCTCCTGTTGAGCCGGCCGAGATGAGCAACAGCGAGCCGAGCGCAATTGTGCTCCAGGGTATTCGTTGCATGCGCGCGAATTATACATAAGTTTTGATTCGAAAAGCGTTTCATCTGCTGGCTGCCATATAACAGGCAGCTAGTTTAGAAGCGATTCCCAGTTAGCCGGCACCCTTCCTGCGGGCCCAGGTGCGGGCTGACTTTCAGGATGCGCGTGGGGCGGAGGCAATTCCACACCTTTGACTTTGATCATCCCCTGCTTGTCGTAATCGTAGAACCAATCTTCACCCGGCTCAAAGCTGGTTATGATCGGATGCCCCGTCGCGGCCGCATGCTTGGATGCGTGCTGACTCGGAGAACTGTCACAGCACCCGATGTGCCCACACTCTGCACACCGGCGGAGATGAAACCACCAACCTCTCGGTGACGCCAAACATTCCACACATCCGTCCCCGCTTGGTTTCGAAGCAGGATTAAGTCCGCGGCGATCTTTTTTCGTCATCTCGATTTTCCTTTAGATGTTGCATGTTCAGCAAAGAGTTCAAGCGACCAGCAAGATCTTCCCGCTTCCGCCCTTTTCTGCCGCCGCTTGAGCCGCGGCCGCTTCACGGAGTGGCAGTTTCTGGCTAATCGGGATTACCAGCTTGCCATCTCGCACCGCTTCGGCCATGAACTCGAGCGTTTTCCTGTCGAATTTCGAGAATACGTGCACCACTTTTACAGAAGGGTACTTCGCCGCATTCTGGGGCACCACTACAACCGATGCATACACTCCTCCCGGCTTGACCTTGGCGATCAGCTTCTCGGCGGTTCTTCCGCCGACCGTATCCGCAACCGCATCGAGCGGCGGAAGATTCGCAATCGCGGTGTCGTCGTCGGTTGCGACCACCTGATCCGCGCCGATAGTCTTCGTCTCATCCATTTGCCTCTTCAAAGTCCCGGCGATCACAGTTGCCTCGCGTTGCTTCGCGGTGAATACCGCCGAACGCCCGACACTTCCTACGGCACCTACGACCATAACCGTCTGGCCAGCTTTGATTCCCGTAGCGGACATGAGCTGGTTGCCGGTCACAGTCACTAGCGGCAGCGCCGCTGCCTGGATCAAATCGAGCCCCTTGGGAACTTTCGCCAAGACCGTTGCATTCACGACGCAAAGTTCGGCGTAAGCATTGTCCGCCATAGCGAACACCTGATCGCCGACGGAAAAGCCTTCCACTCCCGGCCCAAGCTTGACCACCGTCCCTGCGATATCAACTCCTATGAGGCCCGGGAACTTGATGGGATAATAATCCTTCGTTAATCCAGCACGCCGCTTGTAGTCGAGCGGATTCACACTGCTGGCGGCAACTCGCACCAGCACCTCGCCCGGAACCGGAACCGGATCCGGGTACTCCTCGAACTTCAGCACTTCCGGACCACCATATTCGTGGACAACGATTGCCTTCATGATTCATCTCCTCTTCTTTTGAGGATGAATGCCCAGGTCGTGCCACGACGTTTCCGCGAGGTTGACGTCGTAGTAGTTCGCGGCTTTCTCAATGTTCGCGAAGGCCAAAGCGCGGTCGGCATCAGAGACGTCGATGACTTGATCGAACCGCGCGACGGCGTTACGCACATGTTGCGCGTCAGTCAATGGTTCTTTGCGCTGCTTCGGAAACGCGTAGACGCTGTCGGGTAAGTCGCTCTGAGTCGTGAGCTGTCCGTGTTTCTCGTGAGGTTTCCAGGTTGCTTCCGGCATGTCGTTGCCATCCTTTCTTTTGATCCTGAGTCAGGCGGCGCGCTCGTCTTCAAGTATTTTAACTTCGCGTAATCTGCCGGTGTCCACGTCGAAGTCGAAAATGAAGCCGCGCACGGGGACGTCTTTGGCAGGCGAATCATTCGGCAAGCCTGTTTTTCATGTCGCTCTTCCGACTGAATCGGCCTCGACGAAGCGATTACACTCGAGGAGTCCGTGCGAATCAATTGGACGATGGTATTAACGATACCTTGATAGGGGGCCCGGTGGAATACTGGATAGTCGATACATTCGTCCAATAGATTTGTCATCGCGATTCTGGCTTAATCAACAAACAAGGAGAAATATGACAACTCTGCATGAGTCTGCGAGCAGTGGACAGATCAGTAGTGCTAGCTCCGAGAGCGTGGACATGAAGTTCGAGGTGGTTGTAATTCCGGTCGTGGATGTTGGCCGCTCGAAGGAGTTCTACACCAAACTGGGTTGGCGGCTCGACGCTGACTTCCCGTTTGATAATGGTTTTCGGGTTGTCCAATTCACGCCGCCCGGTTCCGGGTGCTCGGTTCAGTTTGGCACGAAGATAGCATCCGCTGTGCCGGGCTCGGCCCAGGGCTTCTATCTGATCGTCTCCGATGTTGAGGCAGCACGGAAAGATCTTGCCGCACGTGGTATTGAGGTGAGTGAGGTCTTCCACGCCGGAACACCAGGGGCTCAGTTCCAGATCGACGGCAGCGGCCGCATCAGCGGGCCAGCGCCCGATCATGCCACTTACAGCTCGTTTGCCACGTTTCGTGATCCCGACGGCAATGGATGGCTGCTCCAGGAAGTCACAACCCGTCTGCCTGGCCGAGGACTCAGCAATTTGGATGTCACGACGCTGACGAAGCTTTTGCAAGAAGCAGAGCGACATCATGGCGAATACGAACCTACCGCTCCGAAGCACCACTGGTCGGACTGGTATGCCGCCTACATTATCGCGCGCCAGGAGGGCAAGACGCCCGAAGAGGCAGCCAAAGATGGCAGGATCCATATAGAGGGGGCACGTTGACCACTACGACGAAGCACTTCGACGCAATCATCATCGGGACGGGCCAGGCGGGACCGTCCCTGGCAGCGCGGTTTGCGGGTGCCGGCAAAACTGTCGCTATTATCGAACGCCATAAATTTGGCGGCACCTGCGTGAATACGGGATGTATCCCGACAAAGACGCTCGTGGCGAGCGCCTATGCGATCCATGTTGCCCGCCGAGGAGCGGAATATGGTTTCGCGACCGGGAACGTGCTCGTTGATATTAAGCGAGTCAAAGCCCGCAAGGATGCAGCCTCCGCAAGGTCAAACAAAGGAGTGGAGAAATCGCTCCGAGAAACGAAAAATTGTACGGTCATACAAGGCCAGGCCCGCTTTCAGTCGTCGAACACTGTCGTGGTCAACGATGAAGTTCTGCAAGCCGACAAGATTTATATCAATGTCGGCGGGCGCGTCCGTGTTCCCGACATGCCGGGGGTTCACGACGTCCCATTTCTCGACAACTCATCGATGATGGACATCGATTTCCTGCCCGAGCATCTTGTTATCGTCGGCGGAAGTTATGTGGGGCTGGAGTTCGCCCAGATCTATCGCCGCTTCGGGAGCGAAGTCACGATTGTGGAAATGGGACCGCGCCTGATTGGACGGGAGGACGAAGATGTCTCGCAAGCTGTGCGCGAAATTCTGGAGGCTGAGGGCATACACATCCGGCCGAATGCGAAATGCATCTCACTGGGGAAACGCGATGGCGGTAGCGGTATTGTTGTCCGCATGGAATGCAGCGAAGATCCTAAAGAAGTTGCAGGCACGCACGTGCTCCTTGCGGTCGGACGTGTCCCCAACACAAGTGACCTGGGTCTGGACCGGGCCGGCGTTGCGACCGATCAACACGGCTACATCACCGTCGACGATCAGCTCCAAACTAACGTGCCCGGCATCTGGGCGCTAGGGGACTGCAACGGCCGCGGCGCCTTCACGCATACTTCCTATAACGACTATGAGATCGTTGCGGATAATCTCTTCAACGCTGACCATCGCCGGGTCTCCGACCGGATCCAAGCGTACGGCCTGTATATTGATCCGCCGCTAGGGCGATGCGGCATGACGGATGCTGAGGTGCGGAAATCAGGCCGTCGTGCTCTCGCTGTGAAATATCCGATGAGTAAAGTGAGCCGGGCCTACGAAAAAGGCGAGACCCAAGGTCTCATGAAAATCTGCGTCGATGCAGAAACGAAACAAATTCTGGGCGCTGCGATTCTTGGAGTCGGAGGCGATGAAGTGATTCACGTTCTGCTGGACGTGATGTATGCGAAGGCGCCATACACGGTCATCCAGCGCGCCATGCATATCCATCCGACGGTCGCGGAATATCTGCCGACCGTTCTCGGCAAACTGGAACCGTTCGCATAGAGCGTCGGCGGTTTCGCCATCCGGCTCAATTTCACTTGAGACCGCAACCCGTTGTATTCATTCTATTTCTCACACTCAACAGAGTGTGGAACTCTCACTTCCGGTGGAGTGCGGCGTCAACGGCCTCAAACAGAGCAGTGTCGCTGAATGGCTTGAACAGGCACTCGACTGCGCCCCGCTTGATTAGCTGGGGGCGAATAGCTTGATCCGTGCTAGCGGTGATAAAGATGATCGGAATGTCGCGTCCGCAAAGCTTCAATTCCCGCTGAAGCTCCGTTCCGCTCATCCCGGGCATGACGATGTCGAGGATCAGGCAACGGGTCTGGTCGATGCAGCCGGATGCAAGGAACTCTTCGGCAGATGAGAATACCCGGGCGGCAAAGCCAAATTCGCCAAGAAGATCGGGCAGCGATTCGCGCACAGACTCGTCGTCATCAACGACTGACACCAGTGGACGTTCCGCCGCACGCCCTTCCTGGCGCAATTCCATAAATATAAGGATGCGCCCCGCACGGTAGGGCGTCTATTAGACTTTGGTATTAATCTTGATTCCGCGATCAGTTGCGGCTGAGTGACCGCCATGGATATCTCATGCGGCATCCGACGCGGATGGTATGCGACTAGCGCGAGTACTATCGCTCGTCAAACCTTCTTGCGGGCAGGGGATAGAAAACGAAAATGTAACGCCCGGACCGTTATTTGGCGTTGCCCACAGGCGGCCATAATGACGTTCGATAATCGAGCGGCTGACCGACAATCCGATTCCCATGCCCTCATTCTTCGTTGTGTAGAAGGCTTGGAAAAGCCTATCCGCAGCTTGAGGTTCGAATCCGATTCCAACATCTGTCACGCTGAGGCGCACCCGGTCAGTATCATCTGGCTCAGTTCGAATCAATAAATCCCTCGGACGATCATCAATGGTGCTCATGGCATCTGAAGCATTGCGAAGCAGGTTCAAAATGACCTGCTGGAGTTGAACGCGATCACCGGTGACCAGCGGGAGGTCGTCGGCAAGTTCCAGCCGCAGAATCACGCGGTTTTCCCGAAGTTCGCTCAGTGACAGCGCAATTACCTCTCGTATAGCCTCATTCAGGTCTATTGTCTGAGTCATGGCCGATTTCTTACTAAAGAGCGCACGCAATCGCGTGATCATCTCAGCGGCTCGGTTGCCATCGCGAATCGTCCGCTGCACGGTTTCGCGCGCGCCCTGGACATTGGGAGGATCGGCGGCCAGCATCCGCAGACACGTGCTGGAGTTGGTGACAATACCCGAAAGCGGTTGGTTGACCTCGTGCGCGATGGACGCCGTCAATACTCCAAGGCTCGTAACCCTGGCCACGTGTGCGAGCTCCAATCGGGCCTTGCTGAGCGCCTCTTCGGAGGATCGGCGTTCTGTCACGTCCTGAACTGCGCCGATGTACTCCAGCCGGCCGTTACCACCCCGGAAGTGAGCGGCGACATGTATGTACTTGACTGCGCCGTCTGGCATCTGCAGGCGGAGCTCGATCTGCACATCACTGCGGTCCCGGCGACACTGTTCGATGTGTTCCTGGAATATCGACAAATCTTCAGGGTGAATTCGAGTGCCGATCAGTTCAAAGCTCACCTGTGCATCCCGATCAATCTGGAAGATGCGATAAAGCTGCTCTGACCACGTGATTTCGTCTGTCGCCACACGCCAGGAAAAACTACCGATTCGACTCAGATGCTGGGCTTCGGCGAGAAACGCCTCGCTGCGCCGTAGTTCCTGCTCCGCGCGTTTGCGTTCCGTAATATCGCGCAAATAGCCGGTGAAGGACGGGGGCCCTTCCAATGGAATGCGCGAGATGGCCAGCTCGACGGGGAATTCGCTTCCGTCAGCTCGTACCGCTGTCGTCTCGATGCGTTTGCCAAGTAATTGCGCCTCGCCCGTGGCAAGGTAGCGGGCAAAGCCCTGCCGATGCTTCTCCCGGAGAGACAATGGGATGATGACGTTAGCCAGAGGCATTCCCAGGACTTCGTCCCGACGGTAACCAAAGGTGCGCTCAGCCGCCGGATTGAACTCGGTGATGCAACCTTCGTGATCGATCGTCAGAATGCAGTCGAGCGCCGATTCCAGAATGGCTGCCTTGCGCGCCTCGCTGTGCTTGAGTTCCTTCTCCTCTAGGCGAAGCCTCTCTGCTATAAGTCTGCGTTCAGCAAGTTCTTTTTTGAGCTCTTCGTTGGCGGTGGCAAGTTCCGCAGTCCGTTGCACGACTCGTTGATCGAGTTCGCTGGATACCCGCTTCTGGTGGCTCAGAAGCCGAGCCTCTTGTAAGCCGATCGATGCCTGATTCGCGGCCACGCTCAGAAGAAGTGCTTCGGTTTGCCGCGGAAAATCCGTCCGCTCAGCCGCTGCCACAATTGTGCCGAGTTCGCCTTGCAATCCTAGTGGCAAAGGCACGATCGAAATGTCTCCCTCACCCATAAGGTTGCGAAGCGGTGGAGGCCATTTCCGTGAGCCGGTTTTCAAACACTGGCTGAGAGCTTCGCAGATCTCGTGCGCCGAAGGCATCGGTCCTCGCGGCTCGGCGAGCCGGACGATCTCGACCGGCGCTGTGCCCGCTGGATCTGTCAGTCTCACAGAGACCAGGTCCAGGCGCAGCATGCGTACGAGCGCATCGAGCGAGGTATGAAGAAGCTGGGATGGATCGCCGCCACTCCAGATGGCGGGAAGAGCAAGCAAGCTGACAAGATCGCTAATGCACCGTTGAAGGTGCTTGACTTCACCGGAAGCAAGCTCGGGCTGGACTTCCATATCATGCAGCCCTGAAGGACGAGGAAGGCCGCATGGCCCGGCGCTGGCGGACTTCGCGCAGGAATTCCTCGGGCGGCACATAGAATGGATTTCGCTGCAGGAGGCCACCGATGATGACCATCGGATGCGTCCGCATGATGTCCATTACCGTGTCGCCTCCAAATTTGCCGAGTTGGTAGGTGCAGATCACCGCGTCGTCGTGACTACGCCACAAGTCATTCACGCGCGATTCGAATTCGACGAGATCGTCAATGTAGGATCGATCTTCAATTGCCCAGTCCATCCGGCAGCAAATGCGGCTCAGGGGGAATCCACCCTTGGCATTGCCGCTAGCCATCTGCTCGAACGCTGCCAGCATCCGATCCTGATCAAAATGGCCGTCCCGAATGTAGGCTTCGGTGTTGATGTGAACCTCTAATTGCCCACGCTGCTCGGCAGATCCTGAATCGATTCCGGCGGCGGCCAACCGCTGCAGATGGTTGTGACGTTGACCCGGATTCACGACGTGAACTGCCTTGTCGCCACACTCGAAGCCATCTTTAATGAACGGAAGCAGCACGCGATACTCGTCTTCGTCGCTATTGAAAAATGCGCAGACGTGACGTACTTCGCCGAGTTGGGAGCCAGCAAGGGAAATCGGTGCTGTAGTCGTCTTCATGTTGTTCTCCTCTGGTAGGTGCCGGCAGTTTTTATGCTGCTTCACGAATAACTACGACGGTGAATATGGCCGTTACGCGGCCGTAATCGCTGCGGGTGCGGGTCGGAGTCTCCCGGCAATTTTCACCAGGTCGGCAAGAGAGTTGGCCTTCATTTTCTGCATCACCTTGCCTCGGTGCGCCTTCACCGTGATCTCGCTGATACCAAGCTCCCCAGCGACTTGTTTATTCAGCAGGCCGGAAACCACCAATGCCATAACCTGACGTTCTCGCGGAGATAGGGATACGTAGCGATCACGTAGTATTCGCATTTCCGCTTCCAGAGTAAGAGCAACTCGGCTACGTTCAAGGGCCGCTCGGATAGCAGTCAACAGCACGTCATCATTGAATGGCTTCGTCAAGAATTCGACGGCCCCCGCCTTCATGGCTTGCACCGTCATAGACACATCGCCATGGCCCGTAATAAAGATGATCGGCATATCCGTCCGTTCGTCGGCGACGAGCCGTTGGAGGTCTAGACCGTTGAGACCCGGAAGAGAAACATCAAGTACGAGGCAGTTCGGAATATGAACTCGTGGGTAGTCGAGGAATTCCTGGGCGGACGCGAATGTCTCCGGCTGCCAGCCTTCACAGCGGATCAGCGATTCCAGGGATTCGCGCACAGAGACGTCATCGTCGACAACGAACACGATCGGCCTAACTTCCACGGGTCAACCCCATTCTCGCCTGCGATTGGCTGAAGACGGCCCACTGTTGAGGGGATTCTATCAAAGATTTCCTCATTTGCCTTGGGAGGATACCCTGTAACCTTTGTGGCAAGCTCATCAGCAGAAGAGCCGATACCAAAGTATCGACTACCATCGTCCAATTGTCCGCTCACCGGGCTTCTGGTCTCATCCCTACTATGCCGCGCCTCCGTGGCGCAGAAAAAGGTTACTTATGTCGGGCAAGAAAACGGCAATCATAACCGGAGCATCGGGGGGTATTGGTGCGGGTTTAGTCGAAGCGTTTCTGGAAGAGGGTTATAACGTCGTCGCGACGTCTCGTGAAGCCAGTCGAAAGTTGACTACCTCGGGCAGCCTGGTTCTAATCGATGGCGATATCAGCAAGCAGGAAACCGCTGCGCAAGCTGTCGAAGCGGCAATCAAAAGCTTCGGAACTATCGATGTTTTGGTAAATAATGCCGGCATCTTCCTGAACAAGCCTTTTACTGACTTCACCACCGAGGACTTCGATGCCCTTATCTCCACCAATCTGCTCGGATTCTTCTACATCACTCAGCGTACCGTGAAAGAGATGTTGAAACAAAAATCGGGGTGCGTTGTGAGCATCACAGCGGCGCTTGCCGATCGGCCAATCGCCGGCGTAAATGGCTCGATTTCGATGATTACAAAGGGCGGGCTGAATTCGGCGATGCAGAATCTCGCAATCGAGTATGCCAAAGACGGCATCCGCTTCAATGCTGTAGCCCCCGGCGAGGTGGATACACCAATGCACCGCAATGATCCCAACGACTCGACATTGCAACCGGCCATGAAAAAGGCGACGATAAAGGATGTCGTCGATGCCGTTCTTTACCTGGCACAGGCAGGTCATGTGAGCGGAGAGATCCTCCACGTGGATGGTGCCGCTCCGGCTCGTCGTTGGTAACCGCACGGACTCAAGGGAGGAGTCCAATTATGCGTTCTGATATTGTCCCCGGTGGCATTTTCCCCGACTACGAACTGCCCGATCAGACGGGCACATTGCGCAAGCTCAGCGCGTTACAGAGCGATGATCCGCTCATCCCTACTCTCTCGCGGGGCCACTATTGCCCCAAGGAGCACCGGCAGCATTTAGAAATCGCCGCGTTCTATCCGAAGATCGCGGTGGCCTACACTCAGGTCGTCACGATCGCCACCGACGATCACCATACTCTGCAGGAATTCCGTGCTTCAATCGGAGCCCAGTGGACCTTTCTTTCGGACCCCGATCGAACGATTCAAAAAGATCTCGATATCCAGGAGTACACCGACCCCGAGCACAATCCGATGATCCCTCATACACTCGTGCTCAAGCCGGGCCTCGTGATTTACAGCATCTATAACGGCTACTGGTTTTGGGGGCGTCCGTCGGTCGTCGATCTTTGGCACGATCTGCGCATTGTGACGAGTGAAATCCGCCCAGACTGGGACCTGAGTACTCCTGGACTCTGCGAGGCATGGAATGCAGGTGACTGCTCGCGTTTCCACGGGTGGAACAAGCGTAATGGAAAAACTGCACAAGGGTGAGAGCATTGAGCATAAACTTTTGATTTCTAAGAAAATCTTACTCCGTGAGGGCCAATGACAAAACTTACAAGCTTTGAAGCGGATATACGCCCGTTGTTTACAGATCGAGACATTCGTGCGATGAGCAAGGCATTTAATCTCGGAAGTTACAACGATGTAAAGACGCACGCCAGCGCCATCTACGACCGTATTCGGGGCATCGGCGGCGCCGTCATGCCACCCCCGCCACCGAGGGGGGAAGGTCCCTGGCCTCAATCTCGGATTGACTTATTCGCCAAGTGGATGGCGAAAGGGTACCAGCCTTAATCGCGTCGCGACAAGGCGGAGGCCACAGGTTGTAGGAGGCACAACCCTCCGACCCACTATATGGGCAGGAATGTATTTGGATGCGCACCCTCTTATCCCCACGCCAAGTGCGGAAGTAGTGAAGCGGGTTGTGCCGGCTAGTCGAATTGCATTAGTTCGACGGCGGTCAGTTCGTGCTCGACGAGTTCGTCAATGCAATCGCCGAGCGAGCATTGAGATGTTGTCCCGTCAGGACCGGCGCACCGCGGCAAAGTTCCGCTGTGCTAATTCATGCGAAGGTATCGATCCATACCATCGTCCAATAGATTCCTCTCGTGGGTTCTGGCTTAATCGCATCTGCATTCGCAAGTCTAGAAATCGAGAGGAACACAATGGCAGCCGCGACTAATTACGAACTTAACGATGCAGCGACCGTCGGACATTTGCTGATTACAAGAGAAGAAGCGACCCTCCTGGCATCTGCCAGAGCTGGTGATTCGGCAGCATTTGAGTGTCTTGTCATGCCGCACTGGGACGCCCTCCTTCGTGTTACCCAACGCATTCTTCGCAATCGAGAAGATGCGGAGGATGCCGTTCAAACCGCACTTCTCGATGCCTTCCGCAATCTGAATGGCTTCCATGGGCGTTCGCGATTCTCCTCGTGGCTCACTCGCATCACCATGAACGCGGCGTTGATGCGTTTGCGCGTGAGCCGGCGAAAACGGGAGACATCGCTTGATGAGCTAACTGAGCCAGGCAAGGCTGGGACGAGATTTCATCTAGTGGAAACGAGGTTGAACCCCGAGCAGGAGTACTTGTCGAAGGAGGCCCGAGTTCTATTTGAAAAAGGACTCAGAAAACTGGGACCGCGCTATGTTGAGATCCTACATCTGCGCAACGTGCAAGAGTTGTCGGTAAAAGAGGCAGCGGGAATTTTGGCGGTACCGGTGGGAACGGTAAAGGCGAGACTGCATCGAGCACGCACCAAATTAGCGCGGCATGTGCAGTCGATCGTTGCACGCAAGCGGCCGCGCGGAAGTGTCAGGAACCAACGTGGCGGAAGGCTAGCCCCGCGAGAAGCACTTGATGCGTAGCGCCGAGGTTTGAATACCTCCCTTCGCAACTGTCCACAACGTCTCCGTAGAAACAGGATGCAGCGGTGAAAAATTCCTAGCTCCAAAAAACTTGACTGCTGCATCCAACAAGTTACCGAACTGGCTTCAGTCATCCCCGAATTCACTGTGAGGGCTAACCTTGATGCACGAACTTCCACTCGAAACTTCTGTGAGCTGACACGTGAGGATGGAAAACTATGTTGATGACTGAATTAGCGAAGGAGCAGTCGCTGGCGAATGGATCCGTAGCATCGCCTGAGGGGAGTGAGATTCAGGCGGGGAATCCGCTTCCAATTGGAGGGACACATCAATTAGGAGACGGAGTAAATTTCGTTTTGTTCAGCCGTCACGCGACGGGTGTTCGGCTGGAACTTTACCAGCATCCTGACAATTCTTCCCCGGCGAGGATCATCGATTTGGATCCGATGCGCCATCGGACCGGTGACATTTGGCACGTTTGGGTGCGAGGCATTCCTGCGGGACAACTCTATGGTTATCGCATCGAAGGACCTTATCAGCCGGAAGAAGGGCATCGCTTCAACGGGCACAAATTACTTCTAGATCCGTATGCGAGAGCGATTGCCGGCGTGAAGGATTGGGATTTTTCAGCGGCGCGAGGCTACGATTCTTCGAGCAGACTCACTGACTTAAGTTTTTCGACTACTGATAACGCCGGCACCACGCCGAAGTGCATCTTTACCCGCGACCATTTCGACTGGGAGACGGATTCTCCTCCAAAGCATTCCGCCTCTGATACGGTCATCTACGAGACGCACGTTCGCGGTTTCACGATTCATCCTAGTTCGGGGGTGGTGCATCCCGGAACGTTTAGCGGGTTGACCGGAAAGATCCCTTATCTGCAAGACCTGGGGATAACTGCCATTGAGCTGATGCCGATTCTCGAATTTAACGAGAATGAATCGCAGCGGCTCAATCCAATCACAGGAGAGAAACTCAAGAACTACTGGGGCTACAATTCGGTCGCCTGCTTTGCTCCCAAGCAGTCCTACAGTTTTGAAGGATCGCTACTGCGGCAGACCGTGGAATTCCGGGAGATGGTCAAGGCCTTTCACCGCGCCGGCATCGAAGTGATCCTGGACATCGTCCTAAACCACACAGCTGAGAGCGATGAATTGGGACCCACGATTTGCCTGCGCGGCATTGAAAACTCGATCTTCTACATGTTGCAAGAAAACCAACCCCGATACTACAAGGATTTTACCGGCGTGGGTAATACGCTGAATGCCAACCATCCTGTGGTAAGAGAGTTCGTCACGAGCGTGCTCCGGTACTGGGTGATGGACATGCACGTTGACGGATTTCGTTTCGACCTCGCTTCCGTCCTCGGTCGCGATGAGCATGGGAACGTTCTGCGCGACGCTCCGCTTCTGGAAGGCATCGCGGAGGATCCCATCCTGCGGGACGTAAAGATTATCGCGGAAGCCTGGGACGCAGGCGGGGCCTATCAAGTCGGAGATTTTTCCACCCAACGGTGGACGGAATGGAATGGGCGATTTCGTGACGATGTGCGCCGCTTCTGGGTTGGAGACGCGGGCATGATCGGATTGTTCGCAAACCGAATCTGTGGAAGCTCGGATTTATACCTGAGCTCGGGAAAGGGACCCGCGAGCAGCCTCAATTTTGTAACTGCTCATGATGGGTTCACGCTGAACGATTTGGTCAGCTACAAGCAGAAGCACAATAACGAAAATGGCGAGTTCAACCATGATGGAAGCGATGCCAACTACAGCGACAATTGCGGGGTGGAAGGGCCGAGCCAGGATCCCGCTGTCGAGGGCATGCGCAACCGCTTGATCAAGAATTTCCTGTTAACCCTGTTTATCTCTCGAGGGGTTCCCATGTTGCTGGGCGGCGATGAGTTTCGCCGAACCCAGCGCGGCAATAACAATGCCTACTGCCAGGATAACGAGGTGAGCTGGTTTGACTGGAGCCTGCTCGAAAAGCACAAAGAGATCCAGCGCTTCACTCGGGGAATGATCGCTTTTCGCCGGGCCCATCCTGTTTTGCGAAAGGAAATTTTCTACACAGATGCTGACATAAAGTGGTTCGCGCCAAATGGTGCCCCTCCTGATTGGGCGGACCAGCAGCAGAAATCCTTTGCGTGCCTGATTCTGGGGCAAGCGGAACCAGACCTGTTCCTCCTGTTTAACGCCGACACCAGATCAGTTGATTTTTCCATCCCTGCCTTACCGGCCGGGAAGATCTGGCGTTTGGCGGTCGATACCTCCCGAACCGCTTCTGACGATCTCTTCGATTCTGGGAAAGAGCCTTCCATGCAGGGCCAAATCAGTTTTCGACTCGAACCTCGATCAAGTGCAATTCTCCTGACGGACGACGTCGAGGTGCTGCGTGGTAACTAACCCTGCTGCCGGTAAGCCGGCTGACCCATCCATTCTTGTTAACGTACCGAAGCTCGTCACAGCCTATTACGAGTTGCGGCCCGATATGAGCGATCCCAGACAGCGGGTTGTTTTCGGGACATCCGGCCATCGCGGATCGGCGATGGACGTGGCGTTCAACGAGTGGCACATTCTGGCCATCACTCAGGCGATTTGTGATTACCGCAAACTCCAGAACATTGATGGGCCGCTTTTCCTTGGCATCGATACCCATGCTTTGTCCGAACCTGCATTCGCGAGCGCACTGGAAGTGCTTGCGGCAAACAACATCGAAGTCATGACCTCCGATGGGACCCCATATACTCCCACCCCGGCGGTCTCCCACGCGATCCTGCTTTACAACCGCGCACGAAAGTCAGGACTTGCCGACGGTATCGTAATCACGCCGTCTCATAATCCTCCCGATGACGGGGGCTTTAAATACGACCCTCCGCATGGAGGACCAGCGGATTCGAACGTGACTTCGTGGATTGAATCGAAAGCCAATGCTTTTCTCGAGTGCGGCCTCGACGGTGTTAAGCGCACGCAGTTTTCCAAAGCGCTGCGTGCATTCACGACGCACAAGCACGACTTTTTGGGCACTTATGTCAGCGATCTCAACAGTGTTGTCGACATGAATGCGGTGCGCGACGCCAAGATCAAGCTGGGCGTGGATCCGCTCGGGGGGGCGGGCATCGATTATTGGCCGCGGATTGCCGAGCAGTACGGTCTTGATCTGACGATCGTCAACCAATCTGTAGATCCTACATTTCGCTTCATGACCGTGGATTGGGACGGAAAGATTCGCATGGACCCTTCCTCGCCTTATGCGATGCAGAGACTCATCTCATTGAAAGACAAGTTCGATATTGCATTTGCCAGCGATACCGATCACGACCGGCACGGCATCGTGACCAAAGGAAGCGGGTTGCTGCCTCCGAATCACTACCTTTCAGTGTGCGTCAGCTATTTGTTTGCGAACCGGCCCAATTGGGGTGAAGACGTTGCCGTGGGCAAGACCGTTGTGAGCAGCAGCATGATCGATTGTGTCAGCGCGCGCCTGGGCCGGCGGCTTTATGAAGTTCCGGTGGGTTTTAAGTGGTTTGTCGAAGGATTGCTCGCCGGCCACTTGGGTTTTGGCGGCGAGGAGAGCGCCGGTTCTTCTTTTCTCCGGCGTGACGGCAGCGTATGGACCACCGATAAAGACGGAATCATTCCATGTTTACTTGCAGCGGAAATTACGGCGCGTGCGGGCAAAGATCCGGGTGAAATTTATCGTGGGCTTACACGCGAGTTGGGTGATCCGATCTACGAACGTATTGATGCGCCGGCCACGCTGGAACAAAAAGCCGTGCTGGCAAAACTGTCTCCGTCCGACATTCACGCTACTGAAGTTGCTGGTCAGCCGATCCAGAAGATTCTGACCACCGCTCCAGGAGACGACAATCCAATTGGAGGAATCAAAGTGATTGCGAAGGATGGCTGGTTTGCGGCGCGGCCTTCGGGCACGGAGGAAATCTACAAGATTTACGCCGAGAGTTTCCTTGGTCATGACCATCTACGAAAGATCCAGGAAGAAGCCCAGACTATTGTTTCGGAAGCCCTGGCTCGCAGTGCCCGTGCGGCCTGAGCCGATAAGCTATGAGGAGTTTGTTTATGAGTAGCCCGACAGGCATTGATCGGACAGGCGTCGATCGAACAATCGTCGATCGTCCCCTCGATTCAGCCATTTCAGATGCTCTTACCGACTTGGCCTTGGACCTTAGATGGTCGTTCAATCACTCGGCGGATCAGCTTTGGGAGCAACTCGATCCCGAACTCTGGGAACTTACCCACAATCCCTGGGTCATGCTGCAAACCGTCTCTCGGGAAAAACTGCAAAGTGTTACCTCCGATCCGAAATTTCAAAAACTCCTGACTGATCTCCATCGCGAGAAGACACGCGCCGAAGAGTCGGAAGCGTGGTTTCAAAAGACGCACCCGCGTTCGGGCGTGTCGACCATCGCGTATTTTTCGATGGAGTTCATGTTGAGCGAAGCGCTGCCGATTTATTCGGGCGGACTTGGCAATGTAGCCGGCGATCAGCTCAAAGCCGCAAGCAACCTGGGCGTCCCGGTGACCGCAATTGGTTTGCTCTACCAGCAAGGCTATTTTCGGCAAGAAATTGATGCTCAGGGCCGACAGCAAGCTTTGTATCCATTCAATGATCCCGGCCAGCTTCCGATTCGTCCGGTGCGCGAGGCAAACGGAGAATGGCTGCGCCTGGCCATCGCTTTGCCGGGCTTTAAGTTGTGGATCAGAGTCTGGCAAGTGCAGGTGGGCCGGGCCAAATTGTATTTGCTTGATACCAACGATCCCGCCAACCCTCCCGCTTACCGTGGCATTACGACGGAGCTGTACGGCGGGGGTCCGGAGTTGCGTTTGAGACAAGAGTTAGTCCTCGGTATTGGAGGCTGGAGGGTTCTGCGAGCTTTGGGATTGCAGCCCGAGGTTTGCCATCTCAATGAGGGGCACGCGGCATTCGCGGTGCTGGAACGGGCGCGTTCCTACATGGAAGACAATGGCAAGCCATTCGACGTAGCGCTCGCCGTCACCCGTGCCGGCAACCTTTTTACGACCCACACTGCCGTGGAGGCGGGCTTTGACCGTTTTGCCCCCAGCCTGATCGAGCGATATCTCAGGAAATATGCCGAGGAGCAACTGTCGATTTCGCTCGACGAACTTATGGCGTTGGGGCGACGCGATCGCCAAGACTCATCCGAACCTTTCAATATGGCTTATTTGGCGATCCGTGGCAGCGGCGCCATCAACGGCGTCAGCAAATTGCACGGTCAAGTGAGCCGACAACTCTTCCAGCCACTTTTTCCACGATGGCCTGAAGCGGAGGTTCCGGTAACGCACGTGACCAACGGAGTGCACACTCCTACCTGGGACTCTTCTGAAGCAGATCGCTTGTGGGAACTCTCCTGCGGAAAACAATGCTGGCAGGGAACACAAGTGGACACAGAAAAAGATATTCGTGCAGCTAGCGATTCCAACCTCTGGCAGCTCCGCGCAGATAACCGCAAGAGTCTTGTTAGGTACGTCCGAAGACTTTACAGCCGTCAATTAGCAGCTAGGGGAGCGTCGCCGGAAGACCTCGCGCAGGCAGGACAGATACTCGACGAAAATATTTTGACTTTGGGATTTGCCCGCCGCTTTGCCACGTACAAACGCCCGAATCTTCTCCTGCACGATCCGGTACGGCTTCTGAACATTCTCATGAATCGAGAGCGCCCGGTTCAACTCGTGATTGCAGGCAAGGCTCATCCCCAAGATGCGGAGGGGCAAGAAATGATCCGACAGTGGTTTGAGTTTGCTCGCCGCTCTGAAATTCGATCCCGGGTGGTGTTCCTTTCGGATTACGACGTTCTCATGGCGGAGCATCTGGTTCAGGGTGTGGACGTCTGGGTGAACACTCCGCGACGGCCCTGGGAAGCAAGCGGTACGAGCGGCATGAAGGTGCTGGTAAACGGTGGGTTAAATCTTTCGGAACTCGATGGCTGGTGGGCAGAGGCGTATTCGCCGGAAGTAGGCTGGGCTCTCGGAGATGGGCACGAACACGGGGATGACCCTGCTTGGGACGCATCTGAAGCTGAGAGTCTTTATGCGGTGCTCGAAAGAGAGGTTATCCCAGAGTTCCATTCTCGCGACGAGCATGGAATCCCACCCCGCTGGGTTGCGCGCATGCGCGAAAGTATGGCCCGCTTGACTCCGGCTTTTTCGACCAATCGGGCAGTCCGCCAATATACCGAAGAACACTATCTCTCGGCGGCAGCAGGTTTTCGCCAGCGCGCCGAGAATCGAGGTTCAGCGGGCGCCGATCTCGTCGCATGGCAGGCCGAACTTGCGAAACATTGGTCAGTGCTGCGATTCGGGCCCGCGACCGTCGAGCAACAGGGCGAGCGATATCTATTTCACGTCCAGATTTTTCTTGACGATATCGATCCTGATGCGGTGAGTGTGGAACTCTATGCGGAGGCGCAAAAAGATAAGGGCGCAATCGTGCTCGCTATGGATCGTGGCGAACGCCCAGCCGGAGCGACAAGTCCCTTTACCTACAGTGCTTCTGTTCCGACGAGTCGCCCGGCTGCTGACTACACGCCACGCCTCGTTCCTCGGCACGCAGGAGCGTTTGTGCCGCTTGAGGCTCCTTTCATTCTGTGGCACGAAGCACCGTCTTGGCGATGAACCTTGAGATTGGTTGCGATGCCGTTGGGAGACATTGCATTCGCAGGATCGTAATGATCGATTAGAGAAGTGAAGCGGGGCTCGGATCACTCCTGGAGATCCAAAATCAGAGGAACCACGATGCCGGACAAATCTCGGTCGCCCGATAAGCAACCACCGCTGGAACTCACCACTGATTTTCTGGGTGAGGATCGGCATGAGTTCATAGCAAAACTGGCAACAAGCTTTGGACACAAAGGGGTCGCCCTCTCGGTTCACCGGACGTAGATTGGTTCGCAGCAGAACAAGCTGTATACGCGTCATTGGCAGCGTCGGGAATAATCACCCTATCCTCGAATGACCTACAGAACATGGAAGAAAAGATTTACCGCTAGGCAGGTAACGGAGAATGCGAAATAACGCGGAGGTGTCGCATGAGTGAATCTTCTGATCTTCATCTGAACGATCTTCGTCTGAACGATCTTCGGCTGACGAGAATGCTGCTCAACAACGGAGCCGGTCACATGCCAGCACTCGGTTTTGGCACTCTCATTCCAGACCCGGTCGTGACGAAAACTGCGACGAGAGATTCGCTGGACGCCGGATTTCGACACTTCGATTGCGCAGAACGATACCGGAATGAGTGCGAGGTAGGCGAGGCGTTAGAGGTGGGACTGGCCGCGAATGGGATCGCGCGCGAAAACATTTTCGTCACTACAAAGTTGTGGAATTCGAACCATCGGCCCGAACGCGTCGAACCGGCTTTCGAGGCGAGTCTCGACAGACTCAGACTCAAGTATCTGGATCTCTACCTCATTCACACTCCCTACGCATTTCAACCAGGGGATGAGCAGGATCCACGAGATCAAAACGGCAATGTCCTCTATGACAACGGAGTGACTTTGCTCGACACCTGGAGGGCGATGGAAAGCCTCGTGGACCACGGCAGGTGTCGGGCTATCGGACTGTCGGACATCAGCTTGAATGAATTGTTGCCCATCTATGAATCTGCAAGAATCAAGCCAGCCGTGGTGCAGGTAGAATCGCATCCACATCTGCCGGAAACGGAACTTCTGGAATTCTGCAAAGAAAAAGGCATTGTGCTTTTGGCTTTCGCGCCATTGGGTCACGGGATGAAGCCGGGGCTGCTCGAGGATCCCGTGATTACGGCAATCGCTGCACGAGTGGGAAAGACTCCGGGACAAGTGCTGCTGGCATGGGCGGTGCAGCGCGGCACCGCTTTGCTTACCACACCCAAAAGCGCGGCTCGCGCGCGAGAGAATTTTGATATTTCCGCCCTCCCAGAAGACGCGTTGAACGAAATCAATCGCATTCCGACCAGACAGAGGCTCAATGAGGTGGTGAAAACAGGCGTCCCCGGTTTCATCGCACAAGGTAGTTGAATCTACCACTAGGTTTTCCCAACTGGCCGAGCCTTCCGAAACTGCATGATTCAGATAACGCTCAACATTCAGTCCTCCGAACGCATGTGCATAAGGTAGCTTGGCGCGTGGTTCAAGTTGCCATAGGTATCTGAGACTCAGCCTTGGCCGGCTCATGGAATGCGGCCTGAACAAGAGCGGCTAACGGATAAACAACAAGGAGAACCTTAAAATAGATTGCAAAAATGGAAGCCAACCGCGATCTTAATTACAAGCTTACGGGAGGATTTTGTACTGTGAGGCGGCTTTTCTGTGGATAATACCGTCTAAAGAACCAGGTGTCCGCGGCCGACCACAGAAAGTTGTTCCGAGAACAATCTAGCATGCGCCCATTTCTTGCCGAAGCAACTACAGAATCCCCCCCTCCTCCAGAAGAACAGAGTGCCCACAAACATCCTGTGAGCGGAGGTTCACGGTTTGATGGAAGGGTGCGCCGCATCCTCTTCGTGGCCGTGGCTGCGCTGGTCGTCGTCGCGCTGTTCAGCATGAACGCCAGGAAAAACCGGTTAAGCGGCAGCAGTCCACAATCGACGAATGCGCCTGCCGATACCTCCCGGTCCATGCGACTCAAGGGCACGACTGAGGCTGTGCAAACCCGGGCCATCCTGGCCCCGCTTCTGGCAGGCCAACAGGTCGGCACACTCTCTATCACTAAGCTGGCGCTGGCCGGAAGCCGCGTAAAACCTGGAGATCTGTTGGCGGAGTTCGACCGCCAGGCGCAAGTGCGAGATTTCATGGATAAGCAGGCGGAACACAGCAAGCTGGTCGATCAGGTGCTGGAAGAGCAAGCCAAGGAGAACGCAGCTCGCGCCAAAGACGAAACTGAGATGAAGCAGGCGGAAGACAATTTGAGTAAGGCTGAGCTCGAAATGCAGAAAGTGGAGCTTCTCTCGCGCATCGATGCCGAAAAAGCCCAGGAGAACGTTGACGAGGCGAAGGTCACGCTGCAACAGCTTCGCGAGACTTTCGATCTAAAACGCAAAGCGGCCCAGGCAGCCATTCGCATCCTGGAAATTCAGCGGGATCGTACTCGCGAAACCATGCTGCACGCTCAGGCGAATTCCGAACTCATGCAGATCCACTCGCCCATTGACGGCGTCGTTGTTCTGAACACGATCTGGAAGCAGGGAAAGATGGGAGAGGTGCAGGAAGGTGACCAGGTGCGGCCTGGTGTTCCTTTCATGCAGGTGATCGATCCCTCTCGGATGGAAGTGCAAGTGCCGGTCAATCAGCAGGATTTTCTCGGCCTGCAGGTGGGCCAGACGGCGAGTGTGCGCCTCGATGCCTACCCGCAGTTGGTATTTCCGGGCAAGCTGGAAGAAATGGCGCCCATCGGTAGAAACGGTGACTTCTCTTCCAAGCTACGTACCTTCGCTGTAGTTTTCTCGATTTCGGGCAGCGACGCCAAGCTGATGCCGGACCTTTCCGCAGCGGTTGATGTGGATCTTGGCGCGCCCGCCGGCGCTGCCGGCGGATCCCAATGATCAAAATCCCACTGAACCAAATTTCGATGACCAATCGGCTCAGGCGCCTATGGGTTCGACGCAAGATGGCGATTGTCGTCGTCGTTCTGCTGATGGGCAGCGGTGGCGTGCTTGGTGCCGTGCGATATTCCAATCGGTCACCTGACATTCCCACTTTTGACGTGAAACGTGGTGAATTCGTGGACACCGTTCAGTTTCGAGGTGAAGTAAAAGCGATGAAGTCGGTGACGATTTCCGCTCCCGCCGAAGCGGGCGATCTTCAGATCATCAAGATCGTAGCCGACGGCACCCAGGTGAAGCAGGGTGATGTGATCGTCGAGTTTGACAAAACAAAAACCGAGCAAGATCTGGCGCAGTACCGGTCTTCTCTGAAATCGGCGCAGGCAGAAATCGACCAGGCACGGGCTCAGGCGCGTTTGGCTGAGGAAGAGGATGTAACCGCGGTGATGAAGGCGCGATTCGATGTGGAGACGGCGAAGTTAGATGCAGGCAAACAGGAGATTGTCTCTAAAATTGAGGGTGCCGAGGCGAACCTGAAAGTAGCCGACGCCGAACAAAAGCTTAACGAAGTGGAAGAGAAGCTGAAAGCGGATCGCACTTTGAATCAGGCAACCGTCGAGAGCAAGGTCCAGGCTAGCAAGAAGGCCGCCTATGACGTGCAACGCGCGGAGTACGCCCTGACCCAAATGAAGTTGTCCGCGCCCGCGATGGGAATGATCAGTCTGGTGTCTACGTGGCACTCCGGAGACGAGAGCCCGTTTAAAACCGGCGACCGAGCGTGGCCGGGCGCACCTATCGCCGAGTTGCCGGATGTCTCCACGCTGCGAGTGACGGCGCGAGCGGACGAAACCGAACGCGGCCGTCTGGCCGTGAATGAAACGGTGACCGCGCAACTGGATGCAATTCCTGACCGGCAATTCACTGGCAAAATCGAGCAGATCAGTACGATTGCGACAGTCGACTTTTCAGCCGGTTGGCCGATCCCCAGGAATTTCAATCTTCAGATCGCGTTCGATCAGACCGATGTCAGGCTGAAGCCCGGCATGACAACCCAACTGACGGTGGTCGTGGACCGGGTTCCGGATGCCCTCACGATTCCTGCGGAGGCTTCGTTCCAGAAATCGGGGCAGACCGTCGCGTACGTGTGGGAAGGGTCGAAATTCCAGGAGCGTGTGATCGAGATTGGGCGGAGAAGCCGCGACCGTATCCTGGTGGCGAAAGGTTTGCATCCAGGCGACCGTGTGGCCTTGAAAGATCCGTTGGTGAAGGAGTGATCCCGCATAAATGAAACGCCGCCGTGTCATCACCGGAGGAGTAGCGGTGGTCATTCTGCTTGGCGCGATTGGCGTGGTGTCTGCTGCCCGCCGGGCCAGTGTTCCTGCGCCAGATGGTGGGATTCCTTTTGCGGAAGCGAAGCGTGGAGATCTGCATCTGAAAGTTGTAGCTACGGGTGAGCTACGCGCGACGCATACGATCACTCTCACCGCGCCTCCTGTCGGCGGTGGCGCGCTGCAAATCACTCGGCTCTCTCATACCGGGGTAACCGTCAAGAAAGGAGACATCGTCATCGAGTTCGATCCCAGCGAGCAGCGTTACAAACTGGAGCAGAACCGTTCCGAGTTGCTGCAGGCGGAGCAGGAAATCACTAAAGCCAGGGCCGATGCCGCGGTTCTGGCCGCACAGGATAAAGTAGCGCTCGTCAAAGATCGCTTTGATGTGAGGCGGGCGGAGCTGGAAGTCCAGAAAAATGAATTGGTGAGCGCCATCGATGGTCAAAAAAATCAGCTTGCCCTCGAACAAGCGAAGAGGGTACTGGCGGAGTTGGAACAGGATATCCAGTCGCACACCGCATCCGGAGAAGCCACGATTTACCTCGCCCAGGAAAAAGGAAACAAAGCGAAGCTGCAAATGGATCAGGCGCAGCAGAATATCGACAAGATGCATGTTCCGGCGGCAATCGATGGGTTAGTCTCCATTGAGAAAAATCGCGATGCGAATGGCGGAATGTTTTTTGAGGGGATGACTCTGCCGGATTACCGCGAGGGCGACCAGGTGCGGCCGGGCAGCGGCATTGCGGAGATAATCGACCCCAAGGAGATGGAAATCGTCTCTCAAATCAGCGAACACGAGCGCAATAATGTCAAAACTGGACAATCGGTGGAGGTGCAGTTTGATGCGCTGCCCGGCCCGCTTTTTCACGGAACCGTCAAGACCGTAGGCGGAATGTCGACGCGGGATTTCTGGGACGACAATTCAGGCGGGACCTTTGACGTCACGATTCAGATCGCGAACGTCGATCCACGGCTGCGGCCCGGACTCACTGCGCAAGTCGTAATTTTAGGGGACGAAAAAAATAATGTGCTCTATATTCCCCGGCAAGCGCTGTTCCTGAAAGAGGGCAAGCGCATTGTCTACTTGAAGAACGGCAACGGCTTCGAAGCGCGTGAGGTCAAGATTCAAAGCGAGGGTGAGAGCCGTGCTGCCATTGAAGGACTCAATGCGGGAGCTGAGGTTGCTTTGATAGATCCTACCGCGCCACGAAAGGCGGGCAGTCCTGGCGCCTCGACAGCAAGCACGGGTGGGGGAACGTTCTAATGTCCACAGTTGCATCGTCCACTCCGAGGCGCGTGCTCCGCCGGTACGAGCAGTGGGTGCCGGATATGCGGCTGGGACTGCAGAATCTCCTGCTTCATCGGCTGCGCTCGCTGCTGACCATGTTGGGTATGATTTTCGGTGTGGCGGCGGTGGTTTCCATGCTCTCCATCGCCGGAGGCGCACGACAAAAAGTGATGGCGATGATCGAGCAGATGGGCGTGCGTAACCTTATTGTAGAAGCCAAGGAAACAACGGAGTGGCAAGCGCATTCCAAGATTCGCAAGATCTCACCCGGACTCACCTTCGAGGACTACCGGGTGATTCGCGACGATGTGAGCGACATCGTTGCCTCCACTCCCCGCAAGCGGATGACGCCGTCGAAGACCATTCCAAAGCCTCAGGAAGATGTGCCCGCAGTTTACGGAGTCAACCCGAGTTACTCAACAATCGCTGGACTTCACCTTTTGGAAGGCAGATTTTTCGATCAGGGCGAAGAGAGCCGGGGTGCGCCGGTCTGCGTGTTGGGGGCCGCAGCCAGTTCGAGTCTGTTTGGAGCTTCGAACCCGATCGACCAGTACATCAAGGTGAACGAACAATGGTTTCGTGTGATCGGAGTGGCGAGCCCTCAGCTCAGTTCACGGACGGAAGTGGTGGGAGTGCCGACGCAGGATCTTAACAACATAATTTATGTTCCGTTGAATGCGGCGATTCTTCGTTTGGAAGACAGTTATAGCGACGTGCGCGACGAAATTGATGGGATCTACCTGAACCTGCAGGAGGGCGCGGATGTGCCTGCGATCGCGCAGGTGGTCCGGGCAATTCTGGATTCATCCCATCATGCGGCGGGCGATTTCAGCGTGATTGTGCCAGCTGAGTTGCTGGCCGAACAAAGGCGCACCGAGCGCCTCTTCAGTATTGTCATGGTTGCAATTGCTTCCATCTCTTTGCTGGTGGGCGGCATTGGGATCATGAATATCATGCTGGCCAGCATTCTCGAACGGACCCGGGAGATCGGCATACGCCGCGCCGTGGGGGCCCGGCAGTCTGACATCGTCCGCCAGTTCGTCGTGGAGGCGGTGATGATTTCGTTTGTGGGAGGGAGCGTCGGCATCGTGTTCGGCTTTGCGATGTCGCGCCTGATCGCATGGCTTGCCGGATGGTCGACCGTCGTTACACTGAGTTCCATCCTGCTCGCATTCATAGTTTCCATTAGCGTGGGTTTGATGTTTGGGATTTATCCGGCGGTAAAGGCCGCGCGTCTGGATCCGGTCGAAGCCATTCGTTGCGAATGAGCAGCGAGTTCCGAGCATCTACCGGCAATTCACGGCGTGGCCATCCGCCGAAACATCTGGAGGATAAAGCATGAAGCTCCGTCTCGTTCTGATTGCTATTCTGCTGTGCCTGGCAGGAAGCATCCTATCGGCTCAAACCGTTCGCGAGCGCGAAACATTTCGTGGACTGACCAGCCCGGAGACACTCTCGAATGCGTTGCCCGGCCCCAAGTACATGCAGGAACACATCGTCGATGGCAAACTGAGCCTGACCCTTCAGGACGCTGTAGTTCTGACGTTGATCAACAACAGCAATGTCAGGCTTCAGGAATTGAATATCGAAACCGCAAAGTATGCGCTCCTGGGAGCGTATTCACCATTTGATCCGTTTGTGCAGGGCAGCTTCAACTCCCAAGGGCAATTTTCGCAGGCATTTACGCAACTTGCCGGCGCTCCGACTCTGAGCACCTTGAACCAAGTGACGCAGCTAACCTATAACCAGACGCTGGAGACCGGAACCAATTTTCAAGTCAATTTCAATGCCAATAAGTTCTCCTCAAACAGTTCTTACAACTTCATTAATCCCTACATCACTTCCTTTCTGGGCTTCCAGTTCACCCAGCCACTCTTGCGCAACCGCTGGTTGTTCGCCAATCGTGCGCCTCTTGTCATTGCGCGCCGAAACCTGCGAAGCTCGCGCGCTCTGTTTGAAGCCCAGGTGAGCGGTACGATCCAGCAAGTCGTCGGCCAATATTGGAATGTCGTACAGGCGCGCGGCAGTCTGGCGGTGGCACAAAAGTCGATGGATGCCGCCGAGGCTACCTACAACCATGACAAGCGCGCCCTGGAACTGGGCGCATTGCCGCCGCTGGATATCTATCGCTCGGAGTCGCAGGTGGCCGATCGGCGGGTGCAGGTGATTCAGGGCGAGTACTCTCTGAAGCAGGCTGAGGATACTTTGCGTCAAACCCTGGGCGCTGACGCTGATCCTTACTTTCGGGCGCTCGATCTCAATCTGACGGACTTGCCGGAATCTGAAGTAGAGTTGCGAAACATCGACATCGCCACAGCCTTGCAAGAGGCGTTACAGAAACGCCCGGAACTTGAAGTCGCGCGTGAGTCGCTGGCCAATGACGACACCAGTATCCGGCTTGCTCACAATAATCTTTTGCCAGATCTGCGCTTGGGTGGAAACTACTCCGGCAACGGACTTGGAGGCAATCAATACAATATTTACGATACTCCGCCGCAGTTGACCTCCACGGGAGGATTTAGCGACTCCCTGAACCAGCTCTTTGGCTTTGGATATCCGTCTTGGGGGTTTTCGCTGACCTTGAACCTTCCCGTAAAAAATCGGAGCGGCCAGGCCGCTCTTGGCAGTGCTCTGGTCTCGCGTCGCCGTGATCTGTACACGGAAAGGCAGATTCGCGAGCAGATAACCTTCGACGTCAGCAACGCGGTCCACCAACTCGAGCAGGCGAAAATCAGCATGGCAGCCAACAAGGAAGCCGTAGAGCTGGCGAGGAAGACGATGGCTGCGGAACAGCGCAAGTATGAACTGGGAACGGGGCAAATCTTCCTGGTGCTCGAAGCGCAAACCGAGTTGGCGGCAGCGGAACAGAGCCTCCTGCAAGCCGAAATCAGCTACCGAGTAGCGGTCGCAGCCGTCGATTTCGCCACAGGTAATTTGTTAGAACCCTATGGCGTGCAAATCGCGGAACTTACGCGCTAAGACACAGTGAGACCTGAGGACTCATGATGTAGAAAAGTTCTGCCGCGAAGTCCGACGAAACCCATAGCAGTTTTAAAAGTCAGCTGGCAATTCGCCCGGAAGGGCGCTAACCTGTCGCTCAGTCATCAACATGACTCTCGATCATGACCACAGCCGTTTTTCATCTGGCTTTAATCTCGGTTTACTAATCTCGCTCTTCATCGGTTTAGTCCTCTTTTCACCGTCCCATAGTTCAATGGGAAAACGAGCATATTTTCTAGGCTGCGTGCGCGATTTGGCATTTCGAAAACGAGCCGTGCTTTTGCTGCTACTGTTCACAAGTGCAATCGCGCAGTTGTCGACAACATCTCTAGGCGTCGTCGTATCCGATCCTGCTGGAGCAGTGATCGGTGGTGTACAGATAATGCTCACGAATCGCGATGCCGGCTTCAGTCGAACTACGAACTCCAATGATCGCGGCGATTACCAGTTGCTTCAGGTACCACCTGGTACCTACACTCTCACGGCGTCAGCAGCGGGTTTTTGCGACCGTCCAAGGAGATCTTCGGCGGCAATGGTGAACTCGAGGAGTTTGCCGGCGATACCGTCAGCGTCGTCGTGGTCGCCGTCTGCTCCTGCACCACCGTTCCAGACAGCAGAACGGCCAAGAGCACCAGCACACATGGTAGTGCATGCACCCGTATGCTGCGAAATCTTCAGCGTCGTCGGGAGTTTCATAGGCTTTTGTAAATCATGCGCGACGTGACTTACGCAAACAAGATGGTGGGCAACGGGCGAAAAGATTTGCCAGCTCCACAGGGCATGAAAAGTTCGGCTCGACACCTCCCCGCGCGAACGGGCATACTGATTGGTATGTCCGCTATTGGAAAACGATCGCAACCAAGGCGTCCGACCTCGCGGAATTCAGAGCGCACACGCGGGCTCCTGTTGCAGGCCGCCTTTCAGGAGATGTATCGCTCGGGCTTTCGGAGCGCAGACGTAGATGCCATTCTGGCCGCAGCGGGCGTCACCAAAGGCGCGCTGTACTACCACTTTGACGATAAGGAGGCCCTCGGGTATGCGGTGGTGGATGAGGTCATGACGAGTGATCTTCACCAGAAGTGGGTGCAGCCTTTACGGAACACCAACGACCCCATCGACGCTCTGGTCCGCATTGTTCAGTCCGAATCGCTGAAAAGAGAAGACGTTCGGCGTGGCTGCCCTTTGCTTAACCTGTCGCAAGAGATGTCAGGTCTTGATGAGGGATTTCGCAGAAGGACGGCGAAACTTTTTAAGGACTGGCACGACGCCATTGCGGAGGCACTGCGTGAAGGACAGAAACGCGGGGTAGTGCGGAATGATATAAATGCGAATGAAACGGCGACATTCCTGATCGCGACGTACGAGGGTTACGTGGTTTTAGCAAAGAATTCGCAGGATGCACGAATGATGCAATCCGGACAAAGAAGGGTGAGCGGCCACCTCGAGTCGCTACGCCCGGCACTGGGCCGTAGGCGAGTGGCAAGCCGCAGGTAGCCCTTTGTTTTGTTGAGCAGGTAAGACATTTCTGACACGCACACCAGTTAACATTGATCGTGCGAAAGTCGTCCTAATTACAACAACGCCTGGCCGATTTGAGGCATTATGCGGCTGGGGCCGGGTCGCCGTCGGGAGCAATTGACAGTTTTCGCCTAATAATGAATCCTCGCAGTACTCCTCCTCAATATTCACGCTGGTTCCATCACATACATACTCGTTGGTATGATAAATGCAACGCCCAAGCAGGATGGCCGCATCATAAGAGTCGGTCGTCCTAAAATCTGCCCTGAAAGAGGAATGAATGAGCCGAAGGACACTCAAGATAATCGGATTAGCAAGTTCCGTGCTTGTGGTCGCGCTGGGTGCGATCTCGCAAATGGAAGCACAATCCAAAAAACCATATCCCAGCATGGCCGCGCTGGATCAGTATCTAATGCCCGATCGAAATGCTGAAATCGCCCTGGCGCGAACTGCGGCTCCGGATTCCATATCCCACGACGCGAAAATTCTGGTTCTTGGACCGCATGGCTATGAAACCGCCGTCGAAGGCAAGAACGGTTTCGTATGCGCCGTAGAGCGAGGCTGGATGGCTCCCTTCGATAATCCGGAATTTTGGAACCCCAAAATTCGAGGCCCCCTCTGTTACAACCCGCCGGCGGTGCATTCCATCCTTCCGATGACTTTCAAAAGGACCGAGATGGTATTGGCGGGTCAATCCAAGGATCAGATCATGGAGGGAATCAAGATATTTGTTAAGAAAGAATTGCCGGCCCTGGAGCCTGGTGCGCTGACCTACATGATGTCGAAGGAAGCGTATCTTACCGATTCCGACGGCCACAACATGGCCCATTTGATGTTCTACACCCCTCTCGTGGATAAAACGGTTTGGGGCTCAGATCTGCCAAAGTCTCCGGTCATCCTGAATCCACAGTTCGAGCAGGAGGGGCTCGACGTATTCATGGTTCTTACTGGCATGTGGTCGGATGGAACGCTCGCCCCAGTCAATAATTGACGCACGCGAATGTAGAGGGCGCAAACCGAGCAATTATGCTTCCCTAGCCATGAGGTGCAGCATTTCTAGAAAAGGGGATAAGGAGTTGCAATCGTGATGAGAATGTCACCGCAACTACAGATTGTTCCGAAAGGGCCGGCTTCTCGGATCGCAATCAGGGCGGGAAAGAAGATTATATTTATCGACTCTGCGGACATCATCGCGGTGGAAGCCGAGGGTCACTATGTCTTGCTGCAACATAAATCAAGCGGGTACCTGCTGCGCGAGTCGATTTCAACGATGGAAGAGAAGTTGAGTCTGTTTGGATTTGTCAGGATCCATCGATCATCTCTGGTGAATGCCGCATTCGTCGAAGAGATCCAGCCATTGTCGACAGGTGAGTACATGTTGCGTGTAAGGGGAGGCAAGAAATATATAGTTACTCGTACTTACAAAAAGAACCTACATCTTCTTGCCGAGTCGTGGATTGGCACCCACAGTCTTGTCCAGATTGAACGCGGCGGTTTGATCAACGGCGATTAATTCCCGCGCGAGTGGGCTGTCCAAAACAGCCCATTATCGCGTAGCCACTCTGGTATCCGTGTCCTTGGTGGAGAAAAAGACTACCAGTGGCGCATACGCCCTACGTCGACGTGAACAAAGTCTGAGCTGCGATAGTACCCCACGCGATGCAGCCACAGGGCTGCATCACGCAGCTCTGACGTCGGAATCCCAGGTAGGCGAATATCGATCGCTTCGGCCTGCATATGCAGACTGTGCTGGGCCACGCCAGTGTGCGGGCTGCGCGTGCGCAGGAATTCGTTGCTCTAGGGCGTACGGTAGCCGCAAATCACGTCGATTTCACCCCCGGAATCGCGGAGCGAGGCAGTCAGGTCGTGGAGAAGGTCGAAGAGATGCGGATCGAAATGACGCACGTCTCCGGTACGGTGATCGCGCAGAAAATGGTCGAGATCGTCGAGGGCTTCGGGGATGTATTGATCACCGCGACGATAGACGACATCCAGCCGCTCGTTCGTGTGAGTGTGATAGAAGCGAAGCCGGTACTCGAGCGTGGCTGCGGAGGTTGTGCCGCCGTGACCGAGGAGCGGCACCAGAAGAAACAAGAGAACCACTGACAAACCACGGAAGCCGGATTTGCTCTTCGTTCTACGCCATGAAACTAATGCCGCTTGACCGTTATTTAAATGAATTGCCGCGTTGGACCCATCCAATATTATATGCTGGACGCTTTGTTTAGACTCCTACCAGACGCGGGGATAGCCGGCCGCCAACGCTTTATCGAGTTCTGCGTCATAACCGTAGATATCGTCGAAAAACCGAATCTGATTTTCCTCGTTCACCGCAGCCGTGCCATAGACAATCAGAACCGGAATTCGCGTGACGAGGTTCACCTGAACATTGTTTTTCTCGCCGTTCATCGCGGCCCTCACCCGCTCCAAATCCCAGCCAGGATTGCTTCGCAACACCCAGGCAACAAGGTCTTCGGGCTTCTGTACCCGAATGCATCCGTGGCTGAAATCGCGGACGTCCTGCGTGAACAATTCCGGAGCATCTGTGCCATGCAGGTATACGTTATCGGGATTAGGGAAGATGATCTTCACCAGGCCCAGAGAATTCGTGTCCCCGGGTTTTTGCCGCACCATCAGGTGAAGCGATTTGATGCCTTCTAAAACCTCCGGGCTCACCTGATTGTCGGTTACGACTTCGCCTTTGGGCGTGACCACTTCAAAATTGTGCTTGGCAATGTAGTTCGGTCCTTAAGGATATGGGGGACGATTTCACCCCGCTGGATGCTGGGAGTCACATCGTTTGCGCAACTGCTGTGGCCAAGTGTGGGCGGCCTCGTCGGAAGACGAGTTTCGGAGGCAATCTACGGGAAAATCTTAGCCTGACAGCTCCCAATCAAACTCACGCGGCACTGGCTCCGGCAATTGCATCGAGATCGGCGATTACTTCAGAGGGAATTCGGAGTGTCGAAGCCTGAAGATTCTCGCGAAGATGCTCGATGGAAGATGTGCCAGGAATCAGCAGGATATTGGGCGAGCGCTGAAGAAGCCAGGCAAGCGCAACCTGCATCGGTGCGGCTTTGAGCGACGCTGCGGCTGCGTCAAGCTCCGACGACTGTAATGGAGTGAAACCTCCCAGCGGGAAAAACGGAACATACGCTATACCTTGCGCGGCCAAGTCGTCGATGAAAGCATCGTCGTTCCTGTGTGCCACGTTGTAGAAGTTCTGCACGCAGACAATCTCTGTCATGGCGTGCGCTTCAGCAAACTGCTTCGGAGAAATGTTGCTTAGACCGATGTGACGGATCAGCCCTTTGTGCTTCAGTTCGATGAGCGCGGTGAGCGGTTCTTCGATCGACTCTTCGCCAGGTTCCATGATTCCGCCGACGCGAAGGTTGACGACATCGAGGTGGTCGAGGCCCAGATTTCTCAGGTTGTCATGAACCGCATCCACTAGCTCCTGGCGGGAAAGAGCGTGAAGCCAGGATTTGTCTGGACCTCGACGAGCGCCTACTTTGGTGACGATCACGAGATCCTTGGCATAAGGATGGAGCGCCTGCTTGATAAGCTGATTGGTCACATGAGGTCCGTAGAAGTCGCTGGTGTCAATGTGGTTCACGCCCGACTCTGCCTCTCGCAGAACAGCAATGGCAGTATTCACATCCTTTGGTGGTCCCCACACGCCCGGGCCAGCCAGTTGCATGGCGCCGTAGCCCATGCGGTTTAATGTCATCGATTTGCCGGGCAGAGTGAAACTGCCGGCGAGATCTTTTTGTTTAATCATTTTCATTCCTCCTGGTGCGTTCCTCAGTAATTATGAGGAAAGCTAAAACGACTCTCCAACCATTTCTTCGCTCTTGTTCCAGAGTGCCTCGGCAGTTTTTGCATCGACGGCATACCCGCGCACTCCTTCGCTTATGCCGACGGACAAGTCGTCTGGCACGATATGGCCGACGTGACAGTCCTCGCAGTATTGGCCGCCGACCTCGTCAGCAGAAGCAACGACAGCCGCCCACACCGAAGTTGCGGCTCCCTGGGGAATCGTCTTCCACTGGAAGGGACCTTTACCGTGGGCTGCACGCTGCTGATTTATCTGGTCGATCATCTTTTCTAGACGGCTTGGATCCTGGTAACGACCCAGTTCGGTCTGAATACCACCTGGGTGCACAGCGGCCGCGCGTACGCCACGGTCCCGGCGCCGTTTGTCGAACGCAACTGCGAAGAGGATGTTTGCGGTTTTGGATCTGCCATAGGCAACGAAGGGGTCATAAAGCGTGGTTTCAAAGTTAGGATCGTTGAGGTCGACATTCGCGTAGCGGTGACCTGCAGAAGACACGTTGATCAGGCGACCTCCAGTCCGAATAAGCGGTGCAATCCGGTTGACCAGAACAAAGTGGCCCAGGTGATTTGTTCCGAACTGCGTTTCAAATCCGTCGGTGGTGTGGCCGAACGGTGTGGCCATCACTCCGGCATTGGCGATGACCACATCGAAAGCCTCTCCCTTGGCCAGGAGTCGGTCGGCGCAGACACGTACGATTTTCAGGTTGGCAAGATCGAGTTCAATCAGTTCGAAGCTTCCGCCATTGGCTGCGGCCGCCTTTCGTATTTGTTCGGTTGCAGCTTTGGCCTTGTTCAAATCGCGCGCCGCGCCGATAACCTGCGCGCCGTGCGCGGCGAGGGACCGCGCCGTTTCCACGCTGAGGCCGGCCGAAACACCGGTTACGAAAATCCGTTTGCCCTTCAGATTCACGCCCGACAAAACATCGTCTGTCGTCGAAGTTGCCCCAAATGAAGTTGTCTCAAGTATTGTCGTCGTCATTTTCCGTCTCCTTTTTGATATATCATTCCCAGCTTCGGAACGGTCAATAAAGTTGGCTGTAGAGATTGGGCAGCATCGAGTTGGTGCACCGCGGGCTAGCGGTTGATCCCGTCACCGACAAATGTTGAGGCCCCCTTCTCGCAGCAAGACTAATCACCACGGGAGCGTTCCTAGTTTGGCGTGCGTGAACGTACCTGTCGGGCCGTCCGGACCGAGCAGCGCAATGCGCACAGCCTCGCGGGCCCCCTCCTCGACAGTCTCCGTGCCCGCATAGTTGTTGAGGTTTGTCTTGGTGAAGCCTGGGGAGACAGCGTTGACCTTAATCCCCGTTGACTCAAGCTCGATCGCCATGGCCAGCGTTATCGCGTTGAGTGCCGTCTTAGATGCGGGGTAAACGGGGCCGAAGATCGGGCGCCAGGCGCAGGCTGGGTCCGAGTTCATCGTCAGCGAGCCAACACCGCTCGACACGTTGACGATGCGGGCCGCCGGCGCCTTGCGCAGGAGCGGCAGCATCGCCTGGTAAACGGCGAGAACGCCAAACACGTTGGTCTCCCACACCGCGCGCACTTCATCGAGGGACACGTTGCTCGGACGGGTCAACTTAGCGTACTCCGCGATCGACATGCCTGGGAGCTTACTCGTATTCGAAATAGCCGCGTTGTTAACCAGCACGTCGAGGTGGCCAAACTCCCTGCGGATGTGCTTTGCAGTGGCAGCGATCGAAGCCGAATCTGTCACGTCGAGCTGGAGCGCGCGGGCGTCCGGCCCGACCTCCTTGGCCGCAGCCTCGCCGCGCTCGAGATTTCGCGACCCGACCAGTACGGTGAAGCCGTGGGCCACCAGGTCCTTTGCGATCTGGAGACCGATTCCTTGATTAGCCCCGGTGACCAGGGCGACGGGTTTGCTCTGCATAGTCATCTCCTCTTTCATCGATGTATGATCAGCGCCGCCACTCCGGTCTAGTTTGGCAAACCTGACCCAAAATCCGTATTTAGTGGAAGCGTTGTCTACTATTCGCCCTCCGTAGATTGTTCGAAGTATTTCATTGCGTTCAGATCCTCAATGAGCCCAGGACCCGTTGGTCGCCATCCCAGCCATTTCCGGGTGAGCGCGCTGGAAGCCGAAATGTCGGTACCGACAAAGTGCGCGAGCCAACCAAAGTGCTCGCCCGCCTCATCAGGAGACTTGGAGACAACCGGCACCTTCAAGCCTCGGCCGATTGCCTCAGCGATCTCTCGCAAAGCCACTCCCTCTTCTGCGACTGCGTTATAACGGACTCCTTTAGGATCTTTTTCGGCGGCCTTTTCCAGTGCCAGCCTGTAGAGATGCGCAGCATCGAGCCGGGGCACCGCTGCCCAGCGATTGAGGCCGTCGCCCACGTATGCCGAGATACCTTTCTTCCGAGCCACATCGATCATGTAGCTGACAAGGCCTTGCTTGACTGGGTCGTGGACCTGCGATAGGCGCACCACCGAAACGCGCACACCCTTTGCTGCGACTGAAGCTCCCGCCTGTTCCGACACCCGAGGCATGGGAGAATTGGGCGTATCCTCCTCGGTCGGGAGGCGGCCCGGCGTGGAGACGGCGCCGACCCCAGACGTGACGATCAAGGGGCGGTCCGAGCCAACGAGCGCAGCACCAAGCGCCTCAATGGCGACCCTGTCTATTTCGCAGACTTCCTTGAATCTCACGAAATCATGGATGAAAGCTGTGTGTATCACGCCATCCGCGGCAGCGACGCCACTTCGCAGGTTGTCCAGATCCTCCACGTCTCCGCGATGAACTTTCGCGCCAGCGGCCGCAAGCGACTTGGCCCCGGCATCTGAACGCGCAAGGCCGAGCACCTGATGGCCCGAGTCGATGAGTTCGCGAACCAAGGCAGAGCCGATAAAACCTGTGGCACCCGTAATAAAAACACGCATATTCTTTTCCTCCTAAGCAATTTGTGGTTCAGTCAATAAAGACGAAGTGCTGACTCGATTTGCTAGCCGAGTCGAAGCCTTAGCAGTGATCAAGCGCCATTCGCAGACAGAAGCGGGCAAAACATCGATTTCGTTCAACTCCCGTAGCCAGTCTTCTGCTGAGAGCCGCGCCTGTTCTAACCCGAACAACTGCGTAATGGCGTTGAAGAATGCAGATAACTCGCGCTCCGCCATCGTCATGAGGTCGGGGCACGGATGATTGGAATTCTTCAATGGTTTATAACGAGCGAGTGAATTCATATTTCTCACCTCTCGGAGCCGGAGACCGAAGCGCTGGAGCCCGGGAACCGCTATTGACAGGCCGCCAAGTTCCGGCTAAAACGGAGAGTGTCTCCGAATCACTAGATAAGATAACCGGAGAGTGTCTCCGGTTGCAACTTTTTTTATGCCGACCAAGAATCAGAAAATTTTCCCGAGAAAACCGCGCACCGACGCGCAGCGGAACCGCGAGCGCATTTTGGAGGTGGCGAAGGAGGCGTTTACCCGCTCCGGCGCGAACGCCAGCCTCGATGACATCGCAAAGGAGGCGGGCGTTGGGGCGGGAACTCTGTATCGCCACTTTCCTACGCGAGACGCACTGATCGAAGCGGTCTATCGGACTGAGGTGGAAAAACTAGCCGCAGCCGAGAAGAAGTTCTCCGAAAGCCTTCCTCCTATCGAAGCTTTGCGAGCATGGATGTTGCTATTCGTCGACTACATCGCGACCAAGCAGATCATCGGCCCCGCTTTAAATTCGGTCGTCGGAGGGTCTTCGAAGCTCTTTGAGCGTTCACGTGGTCAGGTCCAGGGAGCGGTTGATTCGTTGGTGAAGCGCGCCATCAAGAGCCACGATATTCGTAAGGACCTGGAGCCATTCGATCTACTTCGGGCACTGATCGGCGTATCCCACGTGGCATCCGGTCCTGACTGGCAGCAAAGCGCCAGGAGACTCGTGGACATCCTCATCACCGGTTCGCGGCCCATCAAATAAGGTGCCACAGAATTCGGAATGCTACGGGAGGCTGCGCAAGCTAAAGATAATTTAGTATGGGTCCGCAGATGCAGCTACCGCAGAAAAGCTCGGCGAGGCTGATTTCCAAGGACGGCTTGAGGGTATACCGGTCGCCGAAGCTACAAGCCATCATGGGGGAAGGTTGACGCCAACTTTGAGACCTTTGTTGAGGACGGCTCCGGTAATATGGGGTAGGGTGGGCCCTGCATTTGATTTCGGAATGTTGGGAGTGACACGTTCAGGCTTATGAGGAAACAGAGTGGCTGATTCTCCCCGGATAGCGTCAACCGTCGTCAGCACGTCTCCTTCCGGTGAGAACAAGATTCCTGGCTGGCTGGACTTTCGCACCTATCAGGAATTGAAGATCTCAATCCATCGCTACCTGCTGGACAAGGTCGATCTCAAGAAAGTCTTCGTCCCGGACGATGCAACCCGCGCGCACGTATTCGCTTTGACCCAAGATATCGTTACCCGTCTCAAGATGCCGTTCAGCGACGTTGAGAGAGAGCGTCTGACTCTTGAAATTGTCAAAGAAGTGTTTGGACTGGGCCCGATCGAGCCATTGATGCAAGACCCGAGTATCACGGACATTTTGGTGAACGGTTCCAAACTGGTTTACATCGAGCGATCCGGGATCCTAGAAGAGACCAAGGTCACCTTCAAAGATGATGCGCACCTGATGGGCATCATCCACAAGATCGTTTCCGCCGTTGGACGCCGGACCGATGAATCGTCGCCGATGGTGGATGCCCGGCTCCCTGATGGGTCTCGTGTGAATGTCGTTCTACCTCCCTTAGCGATCGACGGTCCTCATCTCTCAATTCGCCGTTTTGGGCACACGCCGATCGGTGAAAATGATCTTCTAAACAATCAGATGCTAACCGCGCCTATGCTGGGGCTGCTGAAAGCGGCTGTTGCTGCGCGTTTGAACATCGTGGTTTCAGGAGGAACGGGCGCCGGGAAGACCACACTGTTAAACGTGCTCTCCGGCTACATTTCTGCCAAGGAGCGGATCGTCACGATCGAAGACGCGGGAGAGTTGCTGCTTAAGCAGCGACACGTTGTGCGGTTGGAATGCCGTCCGCCCAATGCAGACGGAAAGGGAGGAGTTCAGGCGCGCCAACTCGTGATTAACAGTCTGCGCATGCGGCCTAACCGAATCATTGTCGGGGAAGTGCGGGGCGAAGAAGCTCTCGACATGCTGCAAGCAATGAACACGGGGCACGACGGATCTCTGACCACGGTTCACGCCAATAGTCCCAGGGATGCTCTGGCTCGGATGGAAATGATGGCCATGATGGCGAATCTGAACATAACTGAAAAAGCCATTCGAAAGCAGATCGCTTCGGCGATTAGCTTAGTTCTTCAGGTAACACGTTTCAGCGATGGAACGCGCCGACTCACACATATCACCGAAGTTACTGGCATGGTAAGGAGAGGTGATTTCCCTCCAGGATCTGTTTCTGTTCGAACGACAGGGAGTTTCCGCCGAGGGCCGAACGGTGGGAACATTTGTCGCCACAGGTATCCGGCCAAAGTTTTCTGAAAGGCTCAAGGAATCAGGCTTCGAACTTCCTCCCGGAATGTTTGAGCAGACCAGCCGACGCGGGAGGTGATCTCAATGCTAGGGGATGACTGCTTTGACTGTGCCTGATTTGGCGCTTTCTTCGCCTTCGATATTGACCGCCGTAGTCACGTAGTAATAGGTGCTGCCGTTGGCGACGGTGGAATCGTCGTAGAGGGTAGACGCAATCAGGCTCGCGTTAATCTTCTGCCAACTTTTTCCGTTCGGGCCGCGATATACGTTATAGCCCGCGATGTGGGCTGAGGTTGAAGCCTTCCACTTTAGATCCACGACATGATTGGCTGCGGATTGGATTGCCACCTTATAGGAGGCCTGCGTAACGCCGCCACGGCAGTCGGTGACCCTTACGACGAAGGAATCGGTTTCTGCGGTGGTAGGAGTTCCGCCCATGATCAGCGACGTGGTTGTGGTGGACGGCCTAACAGTGACTCCAGCTGGCACATTTCCGGAGTCGAATGCCCACTTGTAGGGAGTGCACCCGCCGCTGGCCTGGATATCCGCAGAGTAGGCGGTTTTGACTGTCCCGTTGGGCAGGGTGGTGGTGGTGATTTCGACGGCGAATACAAGAGATGAGGACACGCATACGAGCAGAAGGAGGAGTCGGAAAAAATTCATGACTCCATGTTGGGGGTGGTTACGGAATTCTCGACAGATAGGAGAGGTTTCAAGACCTTCCAGATTATCGAAGGTTGCAGCACCTCTCAGTTTGCGTTTGGGGTGAGGATGGGTTAGGGGATAGGGTGTTCAGCAGGCTGGGGTCTTAAGGTTAGGAGTTGAGCCTTAAGCTTGGGCTCCCGAAACATAAGGCTGTAAGACCTGACCCAACGGCTAAACCCGTTGCAGCACCTCTCTTTTGCTTTTGGGCGGTAGGGTGAGTTAGGGAGATTCGTTCTCTGTGCTTTACCTGCGCACCAGCAATTCTGAAAATTGGAAGATGCGGTCGATGGCGACTGCGGCGATTCCGATTCCGAGTACGGTGGCCATTTTGAAGGCCAATCCCCGTACAGCGTCTTTGTTTTTGGTGGTGCGCCAGATGATGGGCAGGTTGACGGCGGCGCTTGCCAACGATGTGAGAACAGTGGCGCTGCCGGCAAGCGCGGGAGTTATTTTGCCGTGCATAGCCATAGTGGCCGCAGCTGCTGTGGTGCTGGCGCTGCTCACCAGGCCGCCGAAGAGTCCTGTGGCTAACATGCCGTCGTTGCCAAAATATTTTGTCAGCAGAGTTCCGGCGATTTGGATGGCGATAAAGATCATTCCAAACCAGAGCACCTTTGAGAGCGACACCGGAGAAGTGAGCGTGAGAGTTCCGGGAACCGTCTGTTCGATGCCGCGGTCGCGCCAGATCCAAAAGATGGCGACGAGGGTCATGGCCAGAAGCGGCACCAGAGTGGCGCTCAGGGAGCGGGGCGAAAAGATGGTGGCGAGAATCAGGTTCCTGGCGAACATGGCGATGGTGGTCAAGAGGCAGAGCGTGGCCGCCCGGTTGACCATTCCGGTTTCCTGGAGCCGGGCGCCAATTTCAGCGACGGTGGCACTGCTGTTGACCAAACCGCCGAAGAGTGCGCCGAGATAGAGTCCGCGCGTGCTGTAGACGCGAAGAAAAACATAATTCACAAATCCAATTCCGGCGATGGCGATTACGCTGATCCATGCATCCCGGGGATTGAACAATTGCCAGGGATCGATGTAGCGATTGGGGAGCACGGGATAGATAACGAACCCGATGAGTCCGAGCAGGACGGCGCTGCGAATCTCCGAGGGCAGTAAACCCCCGGCGAAGCGGCTGAGCTCGGTCTTCCAGGCGAGAAGCATGGTCATCACGATCGCTCCCGCGACGGGCGTGAAGATGTGACCGAGACCGACCAGGACGCCGAGCAGGTAATTCAAGATCAAGGCAGCAGAGGTGGTGATTTCCAGGGAGCGGTCGGAAAGAATGCTGCGCGTATTCATGGACACGACGAGCAGAAAGACACCGATGAGGGCGGTGATGGCGATGGGTTGTCCGATGAGAGAGGCGAGCATGCCGAGCAGGGAAACGATGGCGAAAGTGCGAACGCCTACGTCTTTGTTAGACCATTCGCGCTCCATGCCGGCGAGCATGCCGATGCCGATGGCCACGGCCATTTTCAGGGCGACGGGAGCGCTAGCGAAGTGTTCGAAGTCGGTCTGCATCTTTCATTTGTTACAGCTTCATGAATGCTAATACAGAAGTGCGTGTGGGTGCCGATAACCTTTTGATTCGTGGACCGTATAATCTTGAATAGTGCGGCTTCTTTTTGACATTTTCGGGCAGACTTTGCGGACGCTTTGGGGGCACAAGCTGCGCTCGTTTCTGACCATGTTTGGGATCGCATGGGGAGTGTTTTCGCTGCTGTTGCTGGTGGGGCTGGGGGAGGGATTCCGGTCGGGGAATAAGAAGCAGTTCGATACGCTGGGCGAGAACGTGATGTTTATCTGGTCGGGGCGGGCTCCGGCGGTGCAGGGGAGTTTTACGGCGCTGCGACAGTATTACCTGACGTATCGCGACTATGAAGACATTCTGCGGGACGCCCATAGCGTGGGAGCGGCGGCGCCGGTGATCCGGCGCAACGATATTCGGGCGGTGAGCGATTTTTTTCAGGCCAGTGGACAGATGCTGGGAGTGCCGGCGATGTTCAACCAGATTCGTTATCTTCCGATTAACGAAGGGCGCTGGCTGAATGATATGGATGAGGCGCAGAAGCGGGCCGTGATTGTGCTGGGAGATGAAGCGCGGCGGACGCTGTTTCCGGGGCGGCCGGCAGTGGGGAGCACGATTCTGCTGAATGGCGTGCAATTTGAAGTTGCAGGAACCGTTGCGCGGATCGGGCACGGCGATAACAACACGCAAAACTTGCAGTGCTTTCTGCCGTTCAGCACGATGCGCGAGTATTTTCGTCCGACGAATGTGGGCGAGGCGACTGATGTGATCAACATTATTGAATACCAGCCGAGAACCCGGGCGCTGCACGAAACGGCAAAACAGGAAGTGCACCGGATCATTGCGCGGAATCATGGCTTCGACCCGAACAATCCGGATTCGTTTGATGAGTGGGATACGGTGAATACGGTGGACCAGGTGGGAAAGATTTTCGATGCGATGAATGAGTTTCTGGGAAGCGTGGGGCTGGTGACGCTGGGGCTGGGAGCAATTGGGATCATCAACATTATGCTGGTGGCGGTTGCGGACCGGACGCGAGAGATTGGATTGCGAAAGGCTTTGGGGGCGACGAACGCGAGCATTATGTTTCAGTTTTTTGTGGAGGGAGCGTTTTTGACTTTGCTGAGCGGGCTTACGGGAATTGCGGCGGCGGCGGGAGTGATGGCGATGTTGTCGAGTGTGTCGCTGGGGGATGGATTTGATCCGCCGAAGCTGGTGGCGCGGACGGCGGTGCTGGCAGTGGCGTCGCTGGCAGTGGCGGGAGTGGCGGCGGGATTGTATCCAGCGCGGCGGGCGGCTATGTTGCAGCCGGTAGAGGCGTTGCGGAAGGAGTAGCTGGTACCTGGTAGCCAGTACCTACTACCCAGTGCCTAGATAAAATTCTCTTCGGTTGTGCTTGGCAAGAAAAATCTTTAACACAGAGGCGCACAGTGTAAGGGTAGAGGCCAGCAGCTAGAAGCTTGAAATTTTATGCATAGAGATTTGCTGGGACAGGCGTTTGCGGCGATGCGGCACGATTTGCGCAAGACCATGCTTACTATGGCTGGGATGGCATGGGGAATTGCGACGGTCGTTTTGCTGCTGGCTTATGGGAACGGGTTTGGGAATGCCATTACGAATATTTTTGAGAGCTTTGGCGCAACGGCGGTGGGAATTTTCCCGGGACGGACTTCGCAGCAGGCCGGCGGGAATAAGGCGGGAGTCGAGGTGCGGTTTACGAATGAGGACGTTGAGCTGTTGCGAAATAACGTTCCGCTGTGCAGGCACGTGGTGAGGATGTCGCAGAAAGATTCGTCGGTGCAGAATGGAAATCGCACCTTCACGCTGCCGGTGGTGGGGATGGATCCGGCGATCGAGGAGATTTGGAATCTGGATATGGATCAGGGACGATTCATCGACGATGCAGATAACATGCAGCACCGGCTGTTTGCAGTGATTGGTTCGGAGGCGAAAGACAAATTATTTTCCGGCGCACCTGCGGTGGGAGAAGACATACGACTGAATGGAGTTGATTTTCAGGTGATTGGGGTCGTGAAGCCGCGGATGCAGGAGGGAGACGACGACGATAACCGAACCGTTTACATTCCGTATAACTCCATGAACGTGTTGAAAGACAATTATTATCTGGACGGAATTTGGATGGATTCGCAGGGATTGAATCATGACCGGCTGGATCAGACTGTGAGGGACACCTTAGCGGCGGCGCATAACTTTAAGAGCGATGATAAGCGGGCGCTGTTTGTGTTCGATGCACAGAAGCAGCTTACGCAGTTCGGAATTATTTCTCTGGCGCTGAAGGTGCTGCTGGGGTTTATTGGAACGCTGACGCTGGGGATTGGCGGAGTGGGGCTGATGAACATGATGCTGGTGTCGGTAACGCAGCGGACGCGGGAGATTGGCGTGGAGAAGGCGCTGGGGGCGCGGCGGCGGGATATTTTGTTTCAATTTCTGGCGGAGGCGATGGTGATTACGGCGGTGGGCGGGGCGCTGGGGATTGGGCTGTCGTATGTGGTGTCGGTGTCGGTGGGGCGGTTGACGTTTTATAGCGCGATGGCGAAACACGCGGAGGCGGGAGACATTCGGCTGATTGTGTCGCCGATGATTTTGCTGGTGGCTACGGGGATATTGGCGGTGGTGGGTGTGGTGAGTGGGATGGTTCCGGCTATGCGGGCGGCGAGGTTGGATCCGATTGAGGCTTTGCGGTACGAGTAAGAACCGTTGTCAGTTGCCAGTGACCAGTTGCCAGTTAAGAAACCTTTCGCCACTGATTTTCACTGATTACACGGATCAAGATCAAACCTTTAACCACAGAGGGCACAGGGTAAACCTCATTGAGCGATGATATTTTGAATCGGGATGCGCCTCGGGTTGATTTGCGTGTTGCTTATGGCAGCGATGTGAATCAGTTTGCGGATTTGCGGTTGCCTAAGAGTGCGGGATCGCATGCGCTGGCTGTGGTTATCCATGGCGGGTATTGGCGGGCTCGATATGACCTGGGGTACATGGGACATCTTTGCGCGGCGCTGGCGGCTGATGGAGTAGCCACGGCAAATTTGGAATACCGGCGCGTGGGGAATGTAGGTGGGGGATGGCCGGGGACATTTGCCGATATTCGCGCGGCTTATCAGTTTCTGATGCAAAATGCGCGCAAGTATGAGTTCGATGCGAAGCACGTGATTGTGATGGGACATTCGGCGGGCGGGCAACTAGCGCTTTGCTTGGCGGCGCATGAGGTGGGAGTGAGGGCTGCAATTTCTTTGGCTGGAGTTGTGAATTTGCAGCGGGCTTATGAGCTGCACTTGAGCAATGACGCGGTGGTAGAGTTTTTGGGAGGGACGCCGACGGAGGTTGCGGATCATTATCGGGAGGCGGATCCGATGCGGTTGGCGATTGGGGCACGGCAGTGGCTGGTGCATGGGGCGGCGGATGATGTGGTGCCTCCGACTTTGAGCGCGGATTATGTTCGGGCTAAAGGGAAGATGAAAGAAGACGCGCGGTTGGTGGAGATTGCTGGGGCGGGGCATTTTGAGGTGGTTGATCCGCAGGCTGGGGCTTGGAAGGAAGTCGGACCTGTGGTGAGGGACGCTGTGCGTTAGCCTCGGTGACCCGCACGCGAGCTCCTTCGCTCCGCCTGAAAAACGGCTGCGCTCAAGGTGACTCCAGTGAAAATGGAAACTACGGATGAATCATCACGCGACCTTTGGGTCGCTTTCTTGCGTGACGCCGGAGTGTTCGGGGCTGTTGCCGGGTTCGGGGAAATCGGTGTCGGCGTCTTTCAGGATGGGGTCTTGGTCGCGGTGGCCTAATTGTTCAGAGAGACCGATGTTGCCATCGTGAGTGTGTTCTTCCTCAGTGGCGCCCTTGGCGCCGTCGGGATCGTTTTTTGAAATGTTGGTCATGGATGTCTCCGGGGGCTAAAGCCCCGATAATCTAGACCGCTTTACGCGGCGCTGAAGCGCCGCTCTTCCACGGTACTCGAATCGCCGGTGATGAATCCTAACTCCTGAATCCTAATTCCTGAATCGTCAACGTCGAATCGCCAATGATGAAATGTCTTCTTGCAAACGCTACCGGCATACAGCGGTGTGCTTAAGGAATATCCCTCGGCCCGCTGGCGAAAACGCGGGCCTTCGGGATGACGCCGGAAAAATAGAAATGCACATTTTTGAAATTGCACCATTTACCAAAGCCATGGTTAGATGCCAACAGTTTCGAATACGGCAACTGCCTGAGCGAAAATTATTCGCCGGGGCGCGTGGCTGAGGAGACGCCTAGCTTGCGCAGGCGCTCGCGAGCTTGCAGAGCTTCGGGCGAGTGCGGGTAGCGCTGGATGAGGTGGCGGAGTTCTTGCACGCCGTCATCCTGCTTGCCGAGTTCGATTAGCGAAAAACCTTTTTTCAATTGGGCCGATGCTGCCTTGGTCCCGGTAGGGAAGTTCTGCAGAACCTGGTCGTAGTTTTGCGCAGCCTGCTGGTAGTTGCCCTGGCGGAATTGAACTTCGCCGAGATAGAAGTAGCAGTTCCCGGCGAGATCGGTGTTCGGGTAGAACTTGATGTAGTCGGAAAATTCCTGGATGGCGAGATCGTTCTTGGCGCCGTTATAGTCGCGCAGCGCGTTGTTATAGAGGACGTCGGGCGGAGGCGCCTGGGCTTGCGCCTGCTGCTGGGCCTGCACTTGGGCAGTTTGCGCAGCCTGGCTCTGTTGCGAGGCTTGCATGTCTTCCAGTTGCTTGCTGACTTTGGCGAGGCGTGCCTTGAGTTCGTCGAGACTGTCGTTGAGAGCCTGGATCTGGCCGGAGAGTTGATCGACGTGGCTTGACGAGTCTCCCTGCTGTTTTTGCAGCGTGGTTTGCAGGGAAGTGAGCGCATTGGCGACTTTATTGACGGCGTCGGTATCCTGCTCGACCAGATTTTTCATGACGCCCATGCGTTCGTCGAAGCTGCGCTGCATGGCGGTCATCTGTTCCTGGAGTTGCTGGACCTGGGTTTGCAGCTGAATGGTTTCTTTGTTAACGGCCCATGCGGGGGTGAGAGCAAGACAGAGTATCGAGAGTAGAGCGAGAGCGGCGAAACGGGGTTGTGGTTTCATAGGCTTGATTCCTGGAATCATTTTAGATGGATTGAGGGGGAAGTGGGTTGTGAAGATTCGAGTGGGGCATAGGGCTGGTTACCTCAGCAGCGGCTAAAGCCGATGTTGATAATAGTGGGCTTTCACGGCGCGACTGGAAGTCGCGCCCTTTCAAAGCAGGGCTGGGGCAGCGCTTGCGCGATGCCCCAGCGACCTTCGCAAAACACTACTTTTGATAGACGAAGTGGCCGCGGCGGTTTTGTTGCCAGCAGGCTTCGTTTTCTTCCATGCAGAACGGCTTTTCCTTGCCGTAGCTGATGGTCTTGATGCGGTTGGCGCTCACTCCGGCTGCGATCAAGGCATTTTTCACCGAACTGGCGCGCTGGTCACCCAGAGCCAGATTGTATTCGGTTGAGCCGCGAGAATCGCAGTGGCCTTCCACCGTGAAGTTAATGGCGGAATGCTGGTTGAGGAATTGAGCGTCGGCCTGGACGGCGGCTTGCTGGTCGCCACGAAGGTCAGACTTGTCGTAATCGAAGTACACGTCCTTGATGGTCTGGCCGAACAAGTCTTCATCCGTGGGTGAAGGCGTTGGAGCCTGCGTTACTGGCGGAGGTGTAACGGTGAGGCGCGTGGTTGCGTCCTGCGTGCCGCCGGCGCCTTTGGCCGTCAGGTGATAGGTGGTGGAATCGGTGGGGTTCACCGTTTGCGACCCGCTGGGCTGAACCGCGCCGATGCCGCCGATGGAGACGTCGGTGGCATTGGTGGTCTGCCAGGTCAGGGTTGCGCTTCCGCCCTGCTGAATGGTATCCGGGCTAACGGAAATGGATGCGGTTGGCGATGGCGGTGGCGGCGGGGGTGGTGGCGGCGGTGGCGCGGCTTTCTTCTTGCAAGCGCCGAGCATGAGAATGGCGGCCAGAGCGATGAGAGTTGCGAGTACCTTCAAAGTTTGCGGCTTCATGTTCTTCCTTTTCACGTTAGATCCTCCTGCGGACCGGAAAATCAAATTTAAGGTACGACGAAGTGCGGTTATTTCCAACTCCAATTTGGTTGAGAATTACGTCCGGTAAAAGTTAACTGATGCAGTTTGGTGCCGTCGGCAAGCATCTCCCAGATTTCTTCTTTGCCGGAACGGCTGGACTGAAAAACAATGTGGCGGCCATCGGGCGACCAAGAGGGAAAATCGTTGCGCCCGCCGTCATGTGTAAGCTGAACCCATTGTTTGCTGGCGATATCCATCAAATAAATGTCGGAGGAGCCGGGCTCGCCGGGACCGTATTTGCGGGTCCATGCCAGAGTGAGGAACTGACCATTCGGCGACCAGTTCGGTGAGACCGCGTAGCCCTGGTCGGTCATGCGCTGCAGGTTGGTGCCGTCGGATTCCATGGTGTAGACCTGAGGCAATCCGGTGCTGCCGCTGACGAAAGCAATCTGAGAGCCGGTCTTGCGATTCCACACCGGAGAAACGTCGGGGCCTTTGCCTGTGGTCATGCGATGCAGGTCGGAGCCGGAGGCGTCGCAAACATAAATTTGAGAATTGCCGCCGCGCGAGGAAGATACGGCGAGCCTGGCTCCATCCGGGGACCATGCGGGCGAAAGATTGGTGCCGCCGAAACGCGGGAAGCTGACCACACGGTTGAGGTCCGTGGAATACATAAGGATGTCCCAACCGCTTTTGGTTAAAGCGCTGAAGGCGAGCCGCGAACCGTCGGGGGAGATGCGCGGCGAGAGAGCGATCGAGCCCAGATGCGTTAGCTGGCGCTGATTGGATCCATCGTAATCCATGGCCCAGACTTCTTTGTGGCCGCTGCGATCACTGACAAAAAATATTTTGCTTTCGGCAATACCTTGAATGCCGCCGCCGAGGCGGTAGATGATTTCGTCGGCGAACTTATGGGCGATGAGGCGAACGGCGTCATCGGTAGGAACGTCGGAATATTGTTTGCCGAGAACCTGGGGCGAGGCAGTGTTTTTGACGTCGTAGAGCCAGCCCTGAACGGTGACTTTTCCGGCGGCGACGGTAAGGTTGCCGAAGGCCAGCATGGCGGCGTTGGGCGGAGGCGAATTCCAGATTCCGAAAGTGACCTCCGGCGGTTGGCCGGGAATTTGTAAGGGATAAAAACTTTTGGAGACGAGTTCGACTACGCCGGAGTTATCGAGATCGTTCCAGAAGGTGTCGTTGAAAGTTTTGAGGAGAGCGGTGGTCTGCGGATCGGCGCCGGAGGGTTTGAAATCGGGAACGGCGAGGCGGACTTTATCGACGCCCAAACCGGAACCGGTGCGAACCCAATCCTGGGCGAAGGAAACGGACGTGAGCAGGAGCAAAAGGCAAGATAAAGTGCCGAGGTAGTGCGCGGCATGGGGCACGCTCGCGAAAGAGAGCGCTGGTTTTTCGGGATTGATTTTTCTGTGGCTGTCGAACATCCGTTTGGAGCTGCTACCCGGGTTCCGGAAAAAGGATACCCGATACGACAATATCGTATGCCGATATGTTCTGTTTAGCAAGTTACGATTGCTCCTGTACGAAATTATGGGAACCTCAAGAATAATCCGGCGGAGGGGTTTGCGGATTTTTTTCCGTTAATTCTCACTATTAAAATTTCCGGATGATCGTTGTTTGGATAACGTCTCACAGTGCTAAAGCCCGTTTCATTTTATGGAACTTGCGGCGCGGCTGAAAGCCGCGCCCTTTCAAGCATTCATCGCAGCCCTTTCAAAGCGTTTAGCGCAGCGCTGCGCCACCCAAAATCAAGCACTGCTTAACGGCGCGACCAAAGTCGCGCCTTTCCCGAATCGCGCCTTCCCAAAATCATATTCAAAGTATGGATGAGGTTCGATGCTCATAAGGAGACAAATTTTATTTTCGACTGTAATCAAACCAGTACTCGACGGAAATCTTGCTCCCGTTGTAATCGGGAGGTAACGTTCCGAAAGTGTCGATGCGCTGCAGGGCGCGGACGGCGGATTGATCGAGCGATGGAACGCCGCTGGATTGCTCGACCTGCACGTTGAACGGGTGGCCGTCACGAGCCACGTCGAAGGTAATGTACACGCGCGACGCGGTGGTGATGCGAGGGTCGACTTCGTACTTAAGCCAGTTTTCGGAAACTTTGCGCTGGATGACCTGAACGTACCAGCCGTAGCGAGTGCCAAAGTCGCCGCCACCACCGTTGACCGCAAAGCCGCCTTTTGCGCCGCCGGCGGCGAAACTACCATAGGGTCCGCTGACGGGGCCACCTTCGCCGAAAGCAACCTGGTTGGTGTCCTCCTGGGGCTGAGGTTCAGGCTTGGCTTTGGTGGGGGTGGGAGGCTTCTTCTTGATTTTGGTGTTCTTGCCTTGAATCTCGATGGCATCGGGTTCTTTTTCTTCGATCTTGGGTTCGGACTTGGTGATGCCTTTCGATTCGTTGGCCAAAACATTCTGAGTTTGCGCGGCAGGCATGGGCAAGGGAACCGAACTGACCAGGGTTACGCCCATAGCCTCGCCGCCGCCACCGGCGCCCCAGCCTTGCCCGCTGGATCCGGTGAAGACGACGGTGTGTAGCAGAATGAAAGCGATGACACCGGTGTGAAAACCCGCGGACCAGCCGAGGGCGCGCGGCCAGTTATCGTGCTCGAAAAATATCTCAGCGTTTCGCGCCATTTTCTTCCAGGGGCTGGGTGACGATGCTCACATTCGTGATGCCGGATTGCTTTACCGCGTCCATGACGGTGGCGAAGGCGCCGAAGGGAACGTTTTCATCGGCACGGATAAAGATGAACTGGTTGCGGGGATCGCGAATTTTCTGGCGAAGCTTGGAGGCGATCTGGTTGATATTGACGGCGTCATTGCCGAGGAAGACGCGCTGATCTTTATTGATGGTAATGACGGTGCGTTCTTCGGTGATTTCTTTGACGGTGCGGGTCTTGGGCACATTCACTTCAATACCGGATTGAAGGATGGGCGCGGTGACCATAAAGATGATGAGCAGGACGAGCACGACATCGACCAGGGGTGTGATGTTGATATCGGCAAGAGCGGTTTGGGTGCGGCCGGTGGAGTTGGTGAAAGCCATTAGCGCCTCACTTCTGTCGGGAGTGCGGCCACGGGTAGCGGTTGAATGCTCTCGACGGCGTTGAGAACTTCAAGGGAGAAATCGTCGCTGCGGGCGGCGAAGACTCGTATGGCATTACCGATTAGGTTGTAGGCGATGACGGCGGGGATGGCGGCGGCGAGTCCGGCGGCGGTGGTGATGAGAGCTTCGGAGATACCGGGAGCGACGGCGCGCAGAGTTGCGCCGCCAGCGGTGCCGAGGCCGTGAAAAGCGTCAATGATGCCCCAGACCGTGCCAAAGAGTCCGATGAACGGCGTGACGGCGGCGGTGATGGCGAGCCATGGAACGTTGCGTTCGAGACGAGAGATTTCTTCCGAGGCTCCGATCTGCATGCCGCGCTGCACGGCGGTAAGGCTGCGGAGAGTTGCGCCGGGGCCGGTGAGTTGGCGTTTGTATTCCTGGTATCCGCCTTCGAAGACGCCGACCAGCGGGCTGGGGCGAAACTGATCGGAAACGGTGGCGATATCCTGCAGACGCTGGGCTTTGCGGAAGGCGCGAAGAAAGCGTCCGCTCTGAATGCGGGCGCGGCGAAGCAGGCTCCACTTAGTAAGGATGATTGCCCAGGAGATGAGACTGAAAGCCAGTAAGGTGACGAGAACGAACTTGGCGACTGGACCCGTGGTCGAAAGCAGATCGAGAATTTCGCCGCCGACGAAAAATGCTGGGTGTAAGGACAATGGCATCGTGGAAGAGTACCTTGTCGCGATTATAGATGATCGGTGCGGGGTTTCTTGGCGGGCGTATCCGGAAGGGTAACTGTGGCGTGGGGTTTTTTCGGCGGCGTCTTGGTGTGACGGCTTTATGGGGCGTTGTCTCGCTTCGCTCGAGGGACAGCCGAGGCGGCTGTCCCTACGTCAGCATCTTCCTCCACGTGAGCACCTTTCCCACAGGAGTTTTCCCTCTTCAAATTTGGTTGATATACGCCGGGGACCACGGTGACATCTAAGCGGGGCGGGAATATTTAAACTCGCTAGTTAATGGGAGGAAGAACTTATGGCGCGACATGGAATGTTGAGGGATTATCGCTTCGTGGATGCGGCGGAGGACATTCGCGGCTCGAAGTTGTATGGGCTGAACGACGAGAAGCTGGGAAAGATTGACGATGTGATTTTCGACTACGCGACGGGCGTGATTCGCTATGTGGTGGTGGATACAGGCGGCTGGCTGACCACGAAACAGTTTGTTGTTCCGGCTGACCGGATGCGGGCGTCGGCGGAGCACAAAGACGACTTTGCGGTGGTTTTGACCAAGGCGCAGGTGGAGAGCTTTCCAGCGTATAAGGAGACTGATCTGGAATCGGATGAGCAATGGGCGGATTATGAAGGCCGCTATCGTTCGAAGTGGGAGGCAGATCCGGTGATGCATCGAGCGGAGACGGACCGGAACGTCACTCCTACGACGCAGCAGATCCCGGGGAATTCGGTTTCGGCGCAAGTCATCGATCCGGCTGAGGAGGACACCGGCGTGTTTGAAGGGTTTGCCGCGAGCACGAGTTCGGTGGTGATTCCTAGCACGGCGGTCGGCATTGGACCACGCTGGGATACGTTTCAGGATCGACTGCGGGAGCGGCGTAAGGAAGTGATTGGAACGGAGGAGCAGTACCGAAAAGCAGGGTAGAGGGATTAGGGTGGGAGCCACGGCTTTGGCCGTGGCTTTTCTTTTTTATCTATTCCTAATTGTGTATTAGTAAGCGATTAGTTCAGCGGGACGATGGTCGAGGGGTCGGTTAGAGCTATCAACTTGCCCACGGGATATTCTTCTTTTGAAAGCGGAGTCGCCAGTTCGGGATTGACAATGGTCAGAACCTCGCCGCTATGCACTCCTCGCACCAGCAATCGATCGTTCTCGACGCCGACGACTCGGTATTTTTCGTCGAAAATTGACATAGTCATGGCTCGTTCCTGTTAGATGCGGAATTGCGGGTTCGGGACTCCGTGGAAGAGGCAATGTTTGGGGGAGGTTCCCAAAAGGGAACTAGCTGCAACGACAGGATTGGCGGAGTTTCAGTATTGAGCGGGCTGCGTGAAGAAGCCGTCTCGCTTCGCTCGACTGAACAGCCGAGGCGGCTGTCCCCATAAGAGCATTGGCGGGAGATATGGTGACAGTTGTTGGACGTGTACGTTGCAAGTTGTGCGAAAGCGCATTTATATCGGCGGCAGCTCATGTATGCTCCGCGAGTTCTTTTTCTGCGCCGCTAAACAGGGCGCGCAGGGCTTTGATCACGACGCGGGCCATCATCACGATGATGACAACGAGGATTAAGACGAAGGCTGCGGCGGCATAGGGATGGCGCGTGGCCAGCCAGGTTAGGCCCAGGGCTAGGGCATCTTCGCCCAGACTCAGTGTGATGTTGGAGACGGGCTCGGGAGATGGCGTGATGGCGGCGCGGACGGCGGTTTTTCCTCCGTGGGCGGCGAGAGCGATGGCGGCTCCGAGCACGGCGGCGAGAAGTTGTTGAGCTGGGGCTAGCTGGCGCGTAGCACCGTAGGCAAGCAAGGCTGCAGCCGGGACGCGGACGAAAGTGTGCAGGGCGCTCCAGATCAGGTCGAAGGCGGGGATCTTATCGGCAAAGAATTCGATGGCAAAAAGCGTTATGCTGGCTGCGATTACAGGCCAGGTTTCGAGTATTTGTAGAGCTGGCGGAAGGGGAACGTGGCCGAAGCGGGCGAGAAGTCCGAGGGCTGCTACGGTGGCGTAGACGTTCAGGCCGGCGGCGAAGGCGATCGCTGCCAGGAGGGCAAAGAGTTCGGGGAGCGGGATTTGGAGCCAGTTGAGCATGGGCGCTTCCCTCGGGGCTAAAGCCCCCGATCATCATAGCGGAGGAGATCGCAGCGCGCTGCGCCACCCAAAAGCCAAACCTCAACACCCAAAAACTAACTTCGCCGCCAAAGGGCACTCCCGGCTCAAAATTAGCATCACTCGAAATGGCTCCCGTTGGCCCGCCGGGACGAGCGGCGCTACGACTGTCGCATCGGGCGGAACGGCGTGCTTACGAAAACATAAAGGGTCGCTGATAGCGACCCTTGGAAGTATCTGTCTCGACTGCGGTTACAGGGTGGACTCGATCTCGAATCCCCAGGCTTCCAGCAGGGGCTCGGGAATGTATTTCGAGTTCTTGTTGCGGCGGGCCCATTCGCGCAAACGAGTCGAACGGAGATACTGGTCGGGGGTGAGCTTGTACTCGCGAACTACCTGTTCAAACTCCGTGATGGTGGGCACAATGGGCCCGATGGGCTCGGGCTTGCCCCAGTTTGGATTTCCGCGTCGCTTCGCCATGAAAAGTACCTTTCGTAAAAACTAGGGAATGAACTTGCCGCTAAACAAATGCCGTGTATCTATATGATTCTCCGTCGGCTCCCAGGATTCAGCAAACATGACTCAAGTTGTATACCCAAGTTTTCTGGATATCCTAACTGACCCAAAAAGCTAATCGGAGACTCAGCATGATAGGCGAATAGATGAGGGAAGTCAATCCATTTCGTGGTGGTTTTCGCCCCTTGATATTGTCTAAGTGATTGCTATCGTTAATTTTACAGCGCTTGCGGATGGTCGGCGGGATTTGGAGGTGTTTCTCTATTCGAGAACGTAGCCGTTTTTAGGATGAGTTGGAATTAGCGACCGAGCCGGCACGTTACTGGCGTAACGCATGCGTGCAAGTGCTAGGTTGATCGGGTTCTAAGCGAGGCTTACATTGGAAGCACAACCTCTTCTGGTCTATCGGCAAGAGGGCACGCCGCTGCAAGTGAACCGGGCGGAATGAAAGTTGCCGAAGGAAAGAAGTAAAACCTCGCTATGCATTTGAAATCCCTGTTGCTCTGTTCGGACGAGAAGATCGTGCGGGTGCTCAGGCGCACCTTGAGCGACTTGGACATTGGAGTAGAACACTGCACGAGCGCAGAAGATGCACTGCGGCGCCTGACTCGGGAGCGGGTTGAGGCCATCATTGTGGATTGCGCTGGTCCGGGAGCGGCTGATGTGCTGCGCTCGGCCCGCAGTGCGCCGGGCAACAAGCGTGCGATTGCGGTGGCGATTTTGGATCCTGAGATCGGCCTGCGTTCGGCATTCGAGATTGGTGCGCATTTCATCCTTTATAAGCCGGTTTCAGCGGAGCGAGCCAAGTCGAGCTTTCGGGCGGCGCGCGCGCTGATGAAGAAGGAGCGGCGGCGCAACTCGCGGATCGCGGTACGGTTTCCGGTAGAGATGTCCAGTGCGGATTCGGACATACGCTTTAAGGTGCATACCACCGATGTGGGCGAAGGCGGTTTGGCGGTAAGCCTGCCACGGCGCAGCAAGCTGCGAGGACGCTGGAAGCTGTTTTTCAACCTACCGGGTTCGGAGACGCGGATGGAAATTGCCGCAGAGTTTGCCTGGGAGGGAACGGGGGTACAGGCGGGGTTGCGCTTTCAGGATCCGACGCCGGAGTTTGAGCGGCAGATGCGGGAATGGCTGATGCGAAATTCTCCGGATGTGGAAAAGGACGATCCTCCGGTGCGTTGCCAGCTTACAGATTTGAGTCTGGGGGGCTGCTACCTCGATATTCCGTCGCCGTTTCCGGTGTCGACTCGGGTAACACTTTCCATGCGCGCTTCCGAGGTGGAATTGCGATCGGAAGGCGTGGTGCGCGTGATGCATCCGGAAAAAGGCATGGGCGTGGAATTCACGCAAAGCACGCCGGAGCATCGCGATCTGCTGGAAAAATTTCTGGGCAGGCTGACGGAGAATCCCAATGTATTGCCGGAGTTGCTGGTGGAACCCGAGGGCTTAGAAACTGAGGCTGGACAGAATTCACAAGCGTCCGAGCCATCGAATGAGCACGCCGATCCGTTACTTCATCTCTTCCGCAACAATGAGGGGTTGGACGCAGATGCGTTCCTGATGGAACTCCGCAAGCAGCGCGGGGTAACGGTTGGAGCCGCCGGCGCTTCGGCCTGATTCGCGAGCAAATTCGTCTGGCTTCGAGTATTTGTCTTGGCCGCTACACTGATCTCATCTGTGGCCACGTTTCTGTTGCCACGTTGATCTCGTCTTTAAATTTTCTTGCTTCTTTTGTGCTTGCGGCATTTAACTTACTGCGCGTGTTTGCTGTTCTTCCGGCACATCCCAGACATCATCACGCCTTGGCTGCTGGCTGCATCCTCGGCTAACGTTCGCAGTGCTGTAGGCTAGAATGATGGCGAGCCCGGATGGCGAAATTGGCAGACGCAGCGACTTAAAATCCGCGGCCCGAAAGGACTGTGGGGGTTCGATTCCCCCTCCCGGCACCATGCGTGGTGGAGCGATATAAGTTTGTCAGGGCTAAAGCCCTGGTTCATTCCGCGAACTATTCGCGGCGCTGAAGCGCCGCTCTTCCACTAATCCTGCCGCTAGTCCGGCAGCATTCTGCCGCGAGTTTCTACTGCGAGGGGAATGACCAGTAGGCCCAGCGCGAAGGCGATTGCGGTGTAGGCGACGGGCTTGCCGAGTGTGCCCATCTGGTTGACTAGCGCGCCGATGCCGAAGTTGACTCCGGCGGCGATGAAGCGGCCGAATGATGCGGTGAAGGCGAAGGCGGTGGCGCGCACGCCGGTGCCGTACTGCTCAGGGAGCCACAGGCTGAAGACGGCGAAGTTGCCACCGAAGAATCCGAGGAAGAAGAGCACGGCGATGAAGGGATGCAGTCCTTGAGGAAGATAGAATGCCCATCCGAAGCTGAGCACGATACAGGCGGCCATTCCGAAGTAATAGAAAGCCAGAGTTCGCTTGCGGCCGAAGCGTTCGGCTAATGGGGGAACTGCCAGGCAACCGAGAATGGTGCCGAGCGAAAGCAATCCCATGCCGAAGGACGACATGCGAACGGCTTGCGGCTGCAACATGCCGGAGCGCTTGGCCAGATTGATGATTGCGGTTGGTGCGTAGACTGCGGCTGCCCACAGGCCGCAGATCGCCGCAGCCAGCAGTACGGTATTGACCAACGTGCGCTGAGTGTAGGGAGGGCTGAAGATGCGGCGTAGCGGAGACGCTCCGGCTTCGGATTTGATTTTAGTTTTCTGCTGCCAGCGCTGCGGTTCTTTCACGCGGAGCAGAATTATGAACGCGACGACTACGGGCGTGAGTCCGCACCAGAACATGGCGCGCCAGCCGTAGTGCGGCGCGACCGTATAGTTGAGAGCGGAGGCCAGAAAAAAGCCGGCGTAGTAACCGGTCTGCAAATATCCGGCACCCATCTTGCGGCGATCTTCGGGCCACGCTTCGGCGACGTAGGTGCCGGCGAGCGCCCACTCGCCGCCGATTCCGATACCGGCGAGCAGGCGGAATAATCCTAGCTGCCATACGGTTTGCGACAGCGCGGCAGCTCCAGTGAAGATGGCATAGACGAAGATGGTGGCAGCCAGCACGCGAGTGCGGCCGAACTTGTCGGCGATCGGACCCCAGATCAGCGATAGTCCCCAGCCTACTAAGAAGAGAGCGAAGAGAATGGATCCGGTGAATCCCACGGTGGCGGGAGTGGCTTTGTAGCCGGATTTGGGAAGAAGTTCGGTGAGCGCGGGGCTGAGGACGAGAGCGTAAATCACCGAGTCCATGCCATCCAGCGTCCATCCGGCCCATGCGCCCCAGAAGCCGGTGATCTGCTGGCGTGAGAGCTTGGTGTGAACTGGGGGCATAGTGTGGATCACGGCTGCGTTTGCCATCGCATCATCGCTTGCGGGCAGCAGCATATCACGGGTGGGCAAGCTTCACGACGCGGGATGGTCTAAGGGATTGGATCGCGGCCGTTTGTGGTTTGAAACAAGGCCGTAACTGCGGACTTAATCACCTTTCCCATGGCGTTGCGTGGAAGCGCATCGAGGACGAGAAGGCGGGAAGGAATTTTGTGCACGGCTAATCGTTCTTTGGCCCAGGAGCGAAGAGATTCGAGATCAAGGGCGTCTCCGTTGTTGAGCACAACGGCAGCGCCTACACGCTCGCCCCACTCTGGATCGGCTATGCCGACGACGGCACACTCGGCGACCGCAGGATGTTGGCGCAGTGCTTCCTCGATCTCCAGCGCAGATACTTTGTGGCCACCGGTCTTGAGGATGTCGATGCTGGTGCGGCCAAGGATGCGATAGCAGCCGTTCTCAACGACCGCGGTGTCGCCGGTGCAAAACCAGCCGTCGCGGAAGGCTGCGCTGGTGGCCTCGGATTGTCCCCAGTATTCGGTAAAGACGCTGGGGCCGCGGACTTCGATTTCGCCTGGTATTCCGGGAGCGACGGGTGCGCCGTTTTCTCCGACAAGCAGAACTTCGACTCCCGGGAGTGGTGTGCCGACGCTGCCGGGTACGCGCTCGCCGCGAAGGGGATTCGAGAGCGCCATGCCGATCTCGGTCATGCCATAGCGCTCGAGTAAGGTGTGGCCGGTGATTTCCTTCCAGCGTTCTAGCGTGCTTACTGGTAGCGCGGCCGAGCCGGAGACCATCAGGCGTAATTTTACGCACGCCTGGGTGAGTTCAGTGCGACGCTTAGGAGAAGCTGCTTCCCAGGCGGCGATCAGCTTCGCGTAAATTGTGGGCACCGCCATGAATAAAGTTAGGTGCCCGCTTGCGATGCGGTCCCACACGGCATTAGCGTCGAAGCGCGGGAGCATCTCGCAGATGGCGCCTGACCTCAGCGCGCAGGAAACAACATTGATGATGCCGTGTACGTGGTGCAGAGGCAAGCACAGCAGAATGTGATCGTCGGGCGACCACTCCCAGGCGTCGACCAGCGTTTCGACTTGGGCAGTGATGCTGGCGTGGGTTGTGACCACTCCCTTGGATCGGCTGGTGGTGCCGCTGGTGTAGAGGATCATGGCGCGACGGGTAGAGATATCCGAAGTGATGTTGGGCGTGTCCGCTGGTGCGTGCGCGAGGAGTTGCTCGGATGAGAGTGCACGAAGGCCGCGGGCTGCCGCGATGGGCTGGAGTAGGGAAGCGGACTGAGCATCGAAGACCAGAGTCGATGCTTGGGTATCGTCGATGAAATATTCCAGCTCGGGGCGGCTGGAGTTGAGCGGTAAGGGGACGGCAACTCCGCCGGCACGCCAGATCCCCCACTGTGCGGCTACCCACGGAAAACCAGGCGTGATGAGAAAAGCGACGCGAGCTTCGTGAAGATCGTTAGCGTGAAGATCGTTGTGATGAAGATCATTACCAAGAAAAGCTTTGTGATCGTTGCGACCGGCGAGAAGTGCGTTTGCGACACGCGCAGACGCGTCCTGAAGTTCCTTGTAGGTGAACGATCCGTGCGAATCGACGATGGCGGTGCGATGGGCGTTTTGCGGCGCACGGGTAATCAGTGGATGACATCCGGAGTATCGGATCACAGGCAGACTTTACGGCGTTTTCCCGGACGTTGTCCACTTGGCCGACAGAACACGTGATTCTCGATGAAAGCGTTGCCGATGTTTCTGAGAGAGCTGAGCCTTTGGGGGAAGCGTCAGTGCTCGCACGCAGCTGGTGCTAATTCGGAATAACAAATCCGATTCAGGTTCCCGTAGCGGGAATTGCGTGGGTGCTAAACGCGATAAATATGCGATATCGCAACAAAGCACGGGTCCTGCAAACCAACGCTGATGGCAGGGTAAGTGCAATAGATGGCCTGCCAGTCGCCCGCATGTGAAAGCTCTAACGAACTTCGCTAAGCGGGGATAGCGAAGCTTCATCTCGAACGGAAACTCGGAATGGAAATGGGCATCATACCAGCGAGTTGTGCGGAAGAATATGTGGAGACGCGTGAACCGAGCGTGCCGGGACTTTGCGCGCAGTGGTTTGCAGCCTATACCAGCTCGCGGCACGAGAAGCGCGTGGCGCTGCATTTTGCCGAGCGCGAGATCGAAGTGTTTCTGCCGCTATACGTAGCGCGTCACCGCTGGAAAAACCGGTGCGAGGTGACGGTCGAGTTGCCGCTGTTTCCGAATTATGTTTTTGTGCGCATGGCTGGGCCGGAGCGGGTACGGATTCTTGAAGTGCCGGGCGTGCTGGCGCTGGTGGGGACGGGAAAAATCCCTGCGCCATTGCCTGATTTTGAAATCGAAACGCTGCGCAGTGGTGTGGGGCGGCGAAGGATCGAACCCCATGCTTATCTCGTGATCGGGGAACGAGTGCGCATCAAGGCTGGACCGATGACGGGGATGGAAGGTGTGCTGATGCGCAAGAAAAATAATTTCCGGGTTGTGTTGGCGCTGGATGTGATCATGCGGAGCGTCGCCGTGGAAGTGGATGCGGAAGATCTGGAACCGGTGCGAACGTGGATGCTCCGCTAGGACATGGCTGTGCAGGTCAAATTCAGGGAGTGTTTTTATTCCTGCGCCGGCTTTTGTTTTGGTGGGCGGGTGATGATAGCCGTGGTCGTGGTTTTGGTCGGGAGTATGAGCCGGACAGCGCAGGGTGAAAATCATGGACTGCCCTCCCGGCTCGCGTCGCCGTATGTTCCCATGGACTCCTGGGTGTATGCCGCCTTTGACCGGCTTTGGGCGCTCGGTTACGCGCCCAGCGCCTTTGCCAACCTGCGGCCGTGGACGCGCATGGAGTGCGCCCGCATCATTGTCGCCGCGGGCGAGGATTTGGACGCCGACACTCCGGACGCTGGCGGCAAGACCGGCTCGGAGGCGTACCAACTGTATGCGGCGCTGGCGGCGGAGTTCTCGACCGACCTCGCCCGCTTCGAGGGGCGGGGCGGTTCGGAGATTCGGGTGGACAGTATTTATTCCCGGTATACGGAGATCGCGGGCACACCGCTTGACGACAGCTATCACTTTGGTCAGACGGTATTCGATGATAATGGCCGCCCCTACGGCCAGGGCGCGAACGGAGTCAGTGGAGCTTCGGCGTGGGGTGCGGCGGGGCCGGTGGCGTTTTATGCCCGCGGTGAATATCAGCATGCGGCGGGGCTTCACGCCTATAGCCAGGCGGTGCAGGATATGATCGGCGCCGTCGATGTCACGCCGCCGCAGCTTCCGATTCACACCGCGGTGATCAATCAGGCGCGCGCGCTCGAGGCTTACGCGGCATGGAACTGGAAGAGTATCCAGGCATCGATCGGCTACCAGAGCCTGTGGTGGGGACCGGGCGCGGCCGGGCCGCCCATGTACAGCGACAACGCGATTCCCATGGACATGCTGCGGATCACCAATCCCTCGCCCTGGAGATTGCCGAGTTTTTTCAGCTGGCTGGGACCGATGCGCTGGGAGTTCTTTGCCGGACGCATGGCTGGACACCACTACCCGCCAGGGCCCGTGATTGATGGTCAGAAAATCAGCTTGAAGCCCACGCGCAACCTGGAATTCGGCTTCTCGCGGACGATCATATTCCGGCCTGTCACTGTTCGTATGTTCTGGCGGGGATTCGTCAGCGTTGGAGACAACGCTATCACCGTACCCGGCAGCGCGGCGGATGTGGGCGACCGTCGCGGTGGCTTCGATTTCAGCTATCGCATTCCCGGCCTGCGGAAATGTGTAGTGCTTTACGACGATGGGCTGACCGATGACGATCCTTCGCCCCTATCGGCGCCGCAGCGCTCGCTGATGAATCCGGGCATTTACCTGCCGCAGATTCCGCGAATTCCGAAGCTCGATTTCCGCATCGAGGCACTGTGGTCGGATCCGCCATTGCTAGCGGATTGGGGCGGGAAATTTTTCTACTACAACGGCGCCTATCATGATGCCTACACCAACGGAGGACAACTGATCGGCTCCTGGGTGGGTCGCGAGGGGCGCGGATTGCAGGCGTGGACGACTTACTGGCTTTCTTCCCGCAACCCGCTGCAGCTGGAATATCGCACGGCGCACGTCGACAGCAACTTCATTCCCGGAGGCGGGAACATTCAGGATTTTTCCGCGCGCGCGACCTTTCAACTACGCCGGGCAATGGAAGTGGCGACCTTTATACAGTACGAACGCTGGAATTTCCCAGTGCTGGTGCCGCTTGCTGGACCGGACACGGTGGCGCAGTTTGAATTCACCTATCATCCCCAACTGACCCCCAGGTGGCGAAGCGGACGGAAATCGCAATGATGGGGAAGAGGAAGCTCCGGGGAGTGGCGGCTCTTCTTGGCGCACTGGCATTCTCTGTCAGCACAGCGGCGCAGTCGATGCCGGACGCGCCAGTTTCCGGCGAGGGGCAATGTCTGGACGACGACTGTACGACTTCGCTTAGGAACCCAGGAGACAACGGCCCGGCTCCGGCTGCAGCTGAAAATCAGGCGGCCACAGGACAGCATAACAGTCCGATGCCGGTTGGTAGGAATGATCGCAACAACACTCAAGAGCCGAATCAGATGGGAGAGCCCGACCGCATCGGTAAACAGATCTATGGTTGGAACGAAACGTTGCCGGGGCGGCCGCCCAGCGAATTTGAGGGGTTTGTTGCGAGTTCCGTCGGCCGCCGGCTGCCGATTTATGGGGCCAGCCTATTTGATTACGTTCCCTCGACCTTCGCTCCCGTCGACCGGATTCCGGTGACCGATGACTACGAGATTGGGCCCGGCGACGAGATTCTGATCCGGGTGTGGGGCCAGGTCGATCTGAACGGCAAACTGGTGGTCGACCGTGGAGGCGAAGTTTTTTTGCCCAAAGTCGGCGCGCTTTTTGTGGCGGGATTGAGATATCAGCAGCTGCCCGGCTACTTCCGGACTGCGATTGGCAGGGTATTCCGCAACTTCGATTTGACAATCAGCTTGGGGCAGTTGCGCTCGATTCAGGTGTTTGTGGTGGGCGAGGCGCGGCGTCCGGGAAGTTATACCGTCAGTTCGCTGTGTACGCTAGTCAACGCGCTGTTTGTTTCGGGTGGTCCGTCGGCGGCGGGCTCGATGCGACACATTCAGCTGAAGCGGGAAAACCGGGTGACGACGGAATTCGATTTCTACGACCTGCTGCTGCGGGGGGATAAATCCAAAGACGCGAAGCTGTTGCCCGGAGATGTGATCTACATCCCGGCGGTCGGGCCCTCGATTGCCGTGGCGGGAAGCGTGAACCTGCCCGCGATTTATGAGTTGCGGGAAGGAACTACGCTGGCGGATGCGATCGAAATGGCGGGAGGCTTGGCAACGACCGCGGACGGACAAAAAGCAGTGGTTGAACGCATCGAAAACCACAGCAGCCGCCAGGTCGAGGAATTTCCCCTCGATGGGGCAGACCGCGCACGTGTGCTAAAGGACGGGGACTTGGTGCGTATTTTTTCACTCTCTCCGCGCTTTCAAAACGCCATAACTCTGCGGGGCAACGTGGCTCGCCCGGGGCGGATGGAGTGGCATCCCGGGATGCGTCTGAAAGATGTAATTCCGAACCAGGATGCGCTGATCACGCGCGATTATTGGCGGTCGACCAACTGGGTGGCGGGCGCCGGCGAGCGCAGGGAAGAGCAGACGACACGAGATTATTGGCAGGCCACCGCTGCCCCGGTGAAGCCACAAAAAAGAGCCGGTCAGCCGCTGTTCGCCGAAGCCGGGCGCAACGCCAATCCGGAGATCAATCCCGAGGATCAAGACAACCAGGACAACCGGCAGGGCGAGGCGAGAGCTCACCAGGCCGACGAACAAGCGTCCGCCGCGAAAGCGGCCACCGAGAGCATGACCGCGAAGCTGAGAAATCGGATTACGCGCAATGCTCCCGAAATCAACTGGGAGTATGCCGTGATTCAACGGCTGAACCCGCGGGACCTGACCACACAGCTGATCCCATTCGATCTAGGGAAGCTGGTGTTACAAGGGGATGAGCAGAACAATCTGGCGCTCGAGCCGGGCGACGTGATTACGATCTTCTCCCAGAACGATCTCGCGGTTCCACTCGAAAAGCGCAGCAAGTTTGTGCGCCTCGAGGGCGAGTTTCAAACCGCCGGTGTTTACCAGGCCGAGCCCGGTGAGACTTTGCGCCATCTGGTGGAGCGGGCCGGGGCTTTTACCGCCAACGCCTATATGTACGGGGCCGAGTTCACCCGCGAATCGGTGCGTCTGGAACAGCAGAAAGGGCTCGACCAGATGGTCGAAAAACTTGAAGAAGACATCTCCCGCAATGCTCTGGTGGGCGCGGGCGCCATCTCCGAAGACCCCATTGAGAAGCGCGCCCAGTTGGAAGCCCAGCGGGAGCTGGTCGACAAGCTGCGGGAGGTGAAGGCGACCGGGCGCGTGGTGCTGGATCTGACTCCAAACTCTGGCGGAGTGAAAGATCTGCCGGAGATCGCGCTCGAAGATGGCGACCGCTTCATCGTGCCCTATCGTCCGGCGACGGTTGAGATGCTTGGAGCACTCTACAACAAGAACTCGTTCCTCTACCGGCGGGAAGAGCGGGTCGAGGACTATCTCAGGCGGGCGGGCGGGCCCACACGCGACGCCGACCGCAGCCGCATCTTCGTGATCCGCGCCGACGGATCGGTGCTCAGCAAGCAGTCGGTGAAGGGCTTGTGGAACGGGGGTTTCGACTCACTTCGGCTTATGCCGGGCGACGCCATCGTGGTGCCCGAGCGCTTGAACCAGGGCGCCTTCCTCAAGGGCTTGCGCGATTGGAGCCAGGTCTTCTCGCAATTTGCATTGGGTGCGGCGGCGGTGAGGGTTATCCAATGAACCCCGTTGAAATCATCGACGCTGAGGCGCCGGAGAGCCTGACTGAGGACACGCCTGCGCCTCCGAACTCTGAGATTGCTGTTCCCGCTGAGCGGCCGGTTTCATCTACAGACCGAAGCCAGCCCGGCGAGGCCCGCGTGCTGGATTTGCTGATCGTTCTTTCACAGAGGAAGCGGCTGATTCTGTGTACGACGCTAGCGGCGGCGGCAGGCGCGGCTATCGTAGCCCTGCTTGTGCCCAATCGTTACACCGCCACCGCCACTATCCTACCACCGCAACAAAACCAGTCGCTGGCAGCCTCGATGATCGGACAGCTGGGCGCTCTGGGGCCAATGGCGGCCATGGCGCAAAAAGATCTGGGGCTGAGAAGTCCGAACGATCTTTACGTAGGCATGCTGCACAGCCGCACCGTGGAGGATGACGTAATCCGCCGCTTCGACCTGCTCGACGTCTATCGCGAGCGAAAAATGTCGGATGCCCGCCACGATCTCGAAGACGCCAGCACGGTTGCCATCGGCAAGGAGGGCTTCATCACTATCTCGGTCGAGGACAAGGACCGCAGTCGCGCCCCGCAAATCGCGAATGCCTACGTGGAAGAGTTGCGGCAGCTGACGCAGGAGTTGGCGGTCACCGAGGCCGGGCAACGGCGTCTGTTTTTCGAGCGCCAACTGGAGCTGGCCAAAAATAATCTGGCCGACGCGGAACAGGCATTGAAGGAAACTGAACTGAAGACCGGACTGATCCAGCTGGATGGCCAGGCCAAGGCCATCATCGATTCGGTGGTGCGACTGCGAGCGCTGATCGCCGCAAAGGAAGTGGAATTGCGCGGCATGCGCCTGTTTTCGACCGAACAGAATCCCGATGTCTTGCTGGCCGAAGAACAACTCTCCGGCCTGCGGGCGGAGCTAACGCGCCTCGAAAAGCAGAGCGCGAGTCCGGGCGACGTCGAGATGCCGACCGGGAGCGTCCCAGAAGCCGGGCTGCAGTATGTGCGCCGTCTGCGCGAATTGAAATACTCCGAAACCATCTTCGAGATGCTGGCCAAACAGTACGAAGCCGCGCGCCTTGACGAAGCCAGGACCGCCGCTGTGATTCAGGTACTCGATCCCGCGGTCGTGCCCGACCGGAAATCGTCGCCGCCCCGAAGTTTGATTATCGTCTCCGCGACTCTCGTGGGATTTTTCGCTTCCGCCTTGTATGTGCTGTTGGCTGAGACCTTCTACCGCGCGCGCTCGAACCCGGAGGTCGAGCATCGCCTAGCCACGCTGCAGCGCGCGCTGTTTCGGCCGTATTTCCCGTCCCATTCCTAACCATGCTATGAAAGCCTTGTCGAACCCATGCACCGCAGACGCGGACACGTCGCCGAACTTCGCGGCTGCATTTGAGGTGCTGGCATACCTCGCCGCCGTTGCCGCCGCCACCTGCGGCTTTCTCGCGGGCTGGCTTAGCCCCAACGCAGCGGCGGTGCTCATGCTACTGGGCCTGCTTTCTTTGCTCGGCCTCGCGTGGACGCGTTTCGAGGGAGGACGGCATCCTTGTTTCTTCTTTCTGAGCATGTTGACTCTGTTCCAGGCAGGTCGCGTAGTGGCCTTCTGTTGTGGAGGGGTGACGGACATTTTCGAGATCGAGCTGATGACGGATTATCCGTTTAACGTGTCACGCGGCGTGGCGGGCGTGGTACTGCTCTCGATTGCGCTCTCCGCTCTCTGCATTTATGCGCCTTGCCGCTGGCGCTGCCGTTCGTATTCTCTTTCTCTATCTTCTCCTTCTTTATTTCATCCCCGATCCTGCGCTCGCTTTTTGCCCTACCTCTATTTTCTCTTCGTGTTGAGCCTGCCGGTGCAGCTCTATAAGAATTTTTGCTATTACCAGTACGCGAAAGACCACGGGGGCTACCTCGTAGTCTTTACCGATCATGGAGGTATGGCGGCGAGCATACCCATGGCGGTGCGGGCGATTTCGCTGATCAGCATGCCCGCATTCGTCGGAGTTTTTGTGCTCGAACAGCGCAAGCATGTGTTGCGCTGCGTAACCGCTGTGTACTTCACGATTTCGGCGCCCATTCTTTTGATGGGATCGAGGGGCGGAGTTTTCAGTCTGGTGCTGTCGCTATGGTACGTCGCCAAGGTGAAGTCGGGCCGGCGCGCCCGTCTCGGTTCGGCTGCGCTGCTTGCAGTCGGTTTGGTCCTGGCCGGTTCTTGGGTGGGATGGCTGCGCGCGGGGAATACCGAGATTAGCACCCTCGCCGGCCCGGCCCAGATCATTGCGGGCCAGGGCGGATCGCTCAATATCACCGAAGTTGCGGTCGCCTACCGTAGTCGCTTCGCTCCCCACATCATGGCCAATCTTGCCGACGAGTTGCGATCGGCCTTTTCCCCCACCGATCATACGGCCTATGTTGCCGGTAAAAATTTTGATGCTGATGTTTCGATGTTTCTGAATCCCATCTCCTATCCCCTGGGGAGCGGCAGCGGGTCTTCGTATCTGGCGGAGGCTTATTTGTTAGGTGGCCTCGCGGGGGTTGTGATGGTCTCTACGCTCCTGGGCGCCTTGTTTCACGCCATGCAAACGCACGTGCGCAATCCGTTGGTGCTCTTTCTGACTGCCCTCATCCTGCCCGACATCCTGTTGATGCCGCGTGGCGGGCTGCTCGACTGGGTTTCGGCCTCGCTGCGTGTAGCTCTCTCGGTTCTCCTGCTCGCAGGCGGCTGCTATTTCTATGGGGCCGTTGCCCGCATCGTGACATTTTGGGCGAAAGCGAAACCGATGCCAGCGGCGGCTTCGATCAGCGCAAAACTTTCCCGACCACTGTCCACAATTGACCAACTTTCAATTTAGAAGCCATCAAGAATTTACAAGTCATCGCCGTTATGGAGGAAATCCATTGATCTCACTGGTCGTGGCCACACTCAACCGCACCGCCGAACTGGAACGCTTGCTCGTCAGTTTGGAGGAGCAGAGCTATCAGAATTTTGAAGTTCTGGTCGTCGACCAGAACGCCGACGACCGCCTGGTCCCGGTCCTGGCCCTGCATCCCGGCCTGCGCATTCGACACTTGCACTCCGAGCGCGGACTTTCCCGGTCGCGCAACGTCGGGCTGCGAGCCGCAAGCGGCGATCTCATTGCGATTCCCGACGATGACTGCTGGTATCCGCGCGATCTGCTGTCGGAGGTTGCAGCTTGGTTTGATTCGCAACCCGAGTTCGGATTGCTGTTCACGGCACTCCGTACAGCGGAGAACACGCTCTCCGGACCAAAGACGCCGGCGGAAGCACGCCGCTGCAGCAAAAGCGATGTATCCACTTGCCTCGCGGCCTCGGCGGCGCTGTTCATGCGCCAGTCAGTTGCGGCTGCGGTCGGAGGCTTCAATGAATATCTGGGTATTGGCGGAGCCTCTAAATATCAGGCAGGCGAGGAGCGAGATTACGTCTTGCGGGCGCAGGAGCATGGTTTTCAATTCTGGTACGAGCCTGCGTTCACCGTTCATCACCCGCCCTTCAGCTCGATCGAGCGGCTGAAGACCACCACTTACTCCTACGCATTGAGCGAAGGCTGCGTGCAGAGAATGCATCGCTATCCGCTGCGCAAGGTGGGCGGCGATCTAATCCGGTCCTTTGGCGGGGCCGCGGTTCGCCTGTGCCAAGGCGATCTGTTCAACTCATCGGTGTATGCACGCCGCGGCGCCGGCCAACTGGTGGGCTATCTTTGCGGTCCGCGCGATCTCGGCTGGCGTCACACGCCTCTCGGCCAATAGCTCGAGCCAAGTGCTGCGACAACGCCCCACCTTTCCATGATGATTACTTTCCGCGCCCTGTTTCGAAACATGTTTCACCTGGGGTCGGGTGAAATCGCCGGGCGGTTGTGCAGCCTGGCGACTGTGGTCTTGCTCGGCCACCGCTACGGCGTGGTCATTCTGGGTATTTACGGGCTGGCCCTCAGTCTGGCGCAATACCTGCAGCCTCTGATCGATTTCGGCCTTCGCCACGTGGGCGCGCGGCTGGTGGCACTGTATCCGCAGGCCGGGTACAACATTGTGCTTCGGGTGCAGCGGCGGCGGCTGCGGATGGCGGCTTTGGTGCTGCCCCTCACGCTGGTTTACGCGGCCTGCGTGAAGCTGCCTGTGAACATGAAGATTTTTCTCTTTGCCTTTGCGGCGACGGGCGCGCTCTATGCCATATCGTTGGACTGGGTAGCGTGGGGACAGGGAAAGCTGTACCTGGTGGGACTGGCGCGATCCGCCGTGCCCCTGAGCATTCTGCTATTTCTCGCCATCGGTGCGTCGCTTAGAGAACAGGTATTGTGGTGGGCGGTTGGAGGCAATGCGTTTGGATTTCTGTTGCAAGGCTCAATCCTTTGGAGATGGTGGAGAAGGCAACCTGCGCAGACGGCATCGGGCGAGTCGCTGGATTCGATTTGCGCGGCGCTTGCCTGGCGGCGTACCAGCATCATGGGCCTGGCGTGGTTGTGCAACCTGGCATTCAATACCATCGATGTGCTGATGCTTGGTCTGATGTCGAACCCGGAGCAGCTCGGTCTTTACAGCGCCGCCTACCGGCTTTTGAATCAGGTGCTGGTCACTTACTACCTGCTGACGCAGGTCCTCTATCCGAGCTTTGTCCGCCACCGCGTCGAGGAGCGGGGACAGATGCTGCGCGCCCGCATCCTGCTTCCGCTGGCGGGAGCAGGGATTTTGATTGCGGCCGTCATGGCAGCCGCGCGGGAGACGCTGCTGACGGTCGAGTTCGGCCATCAGTTCCTGGTGGCTGGTCCGCTGCTGCTCTTGCTGGTTTGGTCCGTACCCTTCGATTTTGTCACCTCGTATCTGAGCAACGCGTATATCGCCTGGGGGATGGAGAAAAAAATCCTGCTGTGTACGGGAATCGGCGCGGCCGCGAATGTCGCATTGAATCTCGCCCTCATCCCTGGCAACGGCGCCCGCGGAGCGGCAATCAGTACTTTGCTGTCTTATGCCATCTTTCTAGCCGCCCTGGGATTTGTGGGGAGGACGGTGGCAGATCTATCCAGCCGAAGCGAGCTCGGGATTGCGGCTGTCGGCTGCTTTAACCACTCGGCAGAAACCACATTCAGGAACATTGGGCGAGGAGATCGAATCAGGCAATGAGTTGCGATGTAAGCGTTGTGATCCCGGCTTATAACTCCTCGGGCACGCTCGCGAGAGCTCTCGACTCGGTTTACAGCCAGTCGGTGTTGCCGCGGGAGATTATTGTTGTCGACGATGGCAGCGCCGATTGGGAGCAATCGCAGCAGATCGCAGCTTCGTATGCGGCCGGCATAGCGGTCCGTTTTATTCAGCTAGAGAAAAACCAGGGACCGTCCTGCGCAAGAAATGCCGGCATCGCATCAGCTCAGGGCCGCTATCTGGCCTTTCTCGATGCCGATGACGTCTGGTATGCCGATAAGCTTGCGATCCAGTACGGGGTAATGACGAGCCACAACCTTGATTTTTCGATGCATCCTTATTGTCACGACATCACTCGCGCAGGGGCCAGTGGAAACCGCGATAGCCTGTCGCCGTTATTGCTCTCGCTTTCTCCGCTTTCTTCCTGGACTCCGCTGCTGCGCAACGACAGCACAAATTCGGTGATGGTGTTGCGGGAGAAGATGATCTTGTACGACACCTCGTTGCGTCGAGGGGAAGACTTCACGTTGTATATGGAGTTGCTTTCGCGGCCCGGGTGCCGTGCGCTGTATATCCAGCGCGTGTTGGCGGGCGGATTCAAGAGCACCATCGGCGTCTCGGGCCTGAGCGGGGATGTTACGGCCATGCACGCGGGGCGCATGCTGGCCCTGAAGAAACTGATGGAGCGGGGTTGCATCAGCCGGGCGCAACACCTTTTTGGGATTTCCACCGAGACCTTGAAGTATCCTCTGCGCGCTCTTCGGGTAGCGTTGCGCTCCCGCGCCGCGATGTCGCCGCAAGCGAGAACTCCCGGAGCGTGCCGCTAGAAAGTGCACGCTGAAAAGTAAAAGGTCAAAAGTTAAGAAATAAAAAGTTAAAGATGACAAGTAAGGAATCGCTGCGGCTGCTGCTCTACGCCGATCTGGCGCGCCAGCGTGCGCTCGAAGGCCGGCCGGTTTCGCGTCCCAGCTTAGCCGGACTGTTCAGCCGTCTGTTGCATCCTCGATTTTTGCCCATCGTGTTTTGCCGGCTGAGCCGGGTGGCAAAGCTCAGGCACATTCCGGCGCTCCCGGAGCTGCTGACCTATCTCAACATCGTGATTTTTGGTTTGGAGGTTACACCCCGCTGCGAGATCGGTCCCGGAATTTTTTTCCCGCATCCCTGCGGGACCGTGATTGGCGCCTGGCGCATTGGCAGCAACGTCACGATCCTGCAGGGCGTCACGCTGGGCGCCAAGCAAATGGACTTGGCCTTCGATGCCAGCCTGCGTCCCGAGGTCGGGGACAACGTGATGCTGGGCGCGGGCGCGAAAGTTCTGGGCGGAATCCGCATCGGCGACGACGTGATCGTCGGGGCCAATGCCGTGGTGGTGGATTCGGTCGAGGCCAATTCGACCGTGGTGGGTATTCCCGCCCGAAAGCTGGCGCACGAAGACAATCGGAGACTCGCGCCGCCGTCGCGACTGCGAAATAGCCACCCGCACTAAATCAACAGGAGGGAAAAACCAGTGAAAACTCAGCTGGATTTAACTAACCTGGATCTTACCGTCATCATCCCCAGCTATAACACCCGGCAACTACTCGGCGATTGTCTGACATCGATTTATCAGCACACGCGCGGCGTCAGCTACGAAGTGATCTGCATCGACGACAATTCTTCCGACGGCAGCGCAGAGATGGTGGCTGAGACGTTTCCTGACGTCATCCTGATCCGCAATGCTGTTAACCGAGGCTATGTGAACAACACCAATCTTGGCATGCGCCGGTCGCGGGCGCGCTATGCCTGCCACTTGAACAGCGATACGCGTTTGATTGGCAATGCCTTTCAGGCGCTGGTCGGATACATGGACGAGAATCCTCAGGTGGCGGCTTGCGGTCCCAAACTGCTGAATCCCGACGGCTCGGTGCAACACTGTATCCGCCATTTTCCCGGATGCGCGGCGATGGTGCTGCAGGCTCTCAACTGGCACAAACTTTTTCCACGCAGCCGGCTGACGGATGGTTACTACGCCAGCGGCTTCGATTATTCGAAGGCGCAACCGGTCGACAGTATTGGCACGACGGCTTATGTGGTGCGGCGCTCTACCTGGGAGAATGCAGGGATGCTCGATGAACGCTTCCGCCTGTTTGTTTCCGATCTGGCCTACAACTTCATGCTGAAGCAGAAGGGCTATGCCGTCCACTACACACCCTGCGCGGAGATCGTGCACTACGGAAGTCAAAGCGTCAATCAGGATCCACAAGGCTCACTCGACGAACTGCACGAGGCGCTGATCGCCTTCAACGATGCTTATGACTACTTTGGCAAAAGCCGTGCCAGTAAGTTTCTGGTGCGGTTGGCGGTGCGGGCGCGCGACCGCTTCAAGCGTGCGGAGCACCGTCTGAGTTCGGACAAGCGCGTGATCAAGGGACCGGGCGCGCCTCCGAAGCCGCGGACTTCAGTCTCGTTATAATTCCAGCCTCTCCATTCCAGCTTTCTATTTCAGCCCACGCCTTCCACCCACTTCAAACTCATGGCCACGACCAGTATCAGTTTTTCCGCCTACCGGCTGCCGCTGTGGAAGCGAGGCATGGATTTGTTTTGCGGAGCGATACTCCTGCTGCTGTCGAGTCCTGCGCTGGCGTTGTGCTGGGCCGCGGTGCGGCTGACCTCGCCGGGCCCGGCGCTGCATTGGTCGCAGCGCGTGGGAAAGGACAACCATCTTTTCCTCATGCCCAAGTTTCGTACCATGCGGATCGATACGCCGCAGCTCGCGACACATTTATTGTCACGTCCAGACCATTACCTTACCCCGGTTGGAGCCCTGCTGCGCAAGACCAGCCTCGATGAATTGCCGCAACTGCTCAGCGTTTGGAAGAGCGATCTCAGTCTGGTGGGGCCGCGCCCCGCGCTTTTCAATCAGGATGACCTGGTGGCCCTGCGCACGCGGTGCGGCGTGCACCGGCTGGTTCCAGGTATTACCGGCTGGGCGCAGGTAAATGGCCGTGACGATCTGGAGGTTTCCCGCAAGGTGAGCTATGACGCGGAGTACATGAAAGCGCAGTCGCTGGCCTTCGACTTGAAGATTCTGGCGCTCACCACATGGAGAGTGCTACGGGCCGAGGGCGTGCGGCATTAAACCAACTGTGCTTCATTCCCGATTTCATTATTCCCGATTTCGTTTCCCGTTCCGGTCCAGCTCCCAAATCGTCGCGCTGCCTAGACGGAAAATTCTGTGAGCGCGCCAATGAAGTTGAGCGCTCTCACAGCCGATGAAGATTAAAGGCGAAGATTAAGAGGGAAGCAAGGTGAACGTGGCCGTACTATGAAAAAAATCGACGAGAACTCCTCGGCGCTGCTGCGCTGCCGCTCTTTGCTGGTGCTGATTCTGCAAGTGGCCCTGATCCTCTGCTCCCTGCTGGGTGCGTGGCTGCTGCGCTTCGAGTTTCAGGTGCCGGACCCGGCATTACTGCGGACCGCGGCGCTCATTCTGATTATCGTTCGCCTCGCGGTCATGCCCTTCTTCAATCTGATGCATGGCTGGTGGCGCTATACCGGGATCAGCGATGCGGTTGATGTGCTCAAGGCAACCATGACCGGTTCACTCGCCTTCCTGATCATCGTGCGCTATGGCCTGGGACTAAAGATTTTCCCGCTGTCAGTTTATGTCCTCGAGGGGCTGATCACGCTCACTCTTTTAATTGGAATTCGGGTACTTTCGCGCCTGCTGGCGGAGAGCGTGCGCGCCGATTCCGCCTCGAAACGCCTGCTGCTGGTGGGCGCGGGGCATGCGGCGCAGATGATTATCCGCGAAACCCAGGGAGTCGAGACCGGTTATACGGTCGTGGGCTGCCTGGATGACGATCCCCTCAAGGAAGGATTGCGCGTGCTGGGAGTGCCGGTGCTCGGCAAGGTCGAATCGCTTCCGAAAGAAGTCGGCGAACGCAGAATCGATGAAGTCCTGATTGCGATTCCATCGGCAACCCAGGCGCAGATGCGGCGTCTAGTGGAAATTTGCAAAGAAGCAGGCGCGCCCTTCCGTACCGTGCCGGAAATGGCGGAGCTAATTGCGGGGCAGGCGACGCTGCAGCAGGTGCGGGAGGTTTCACTGGCGGATTTGCTGGGGCGCAATCCAGTGACCCTCGATCTGGAGGCGGTGCGCGAACACATCCGCGACCGGGTAATTCTGGTAACCGGCGCCGCGGGCTCGATCGGCTCGGAACTGTGCCGGCAGATTGGGAGCTCCCACCCCAAGTTGCTGGTCTGCCTTGACCAGGACGAGACTGGAATCTACCGCTTGCAGCACCAGCTGTCCTCCGGAGGAAACGAGGCGCAGAAAGTTTTCTGTGTGGCCGACTTCTGCAATGCGGAGCGCATGCGCAAAATATTTTTGAACTATGGAGTCGAAATCATTTTTCACGCCGCCGCTTATAAGCATGTGCCCATCATGGAAGCGAATGTGGAAGAGGCGGTCAGCAATAATGTCTTCGGTTTGCTGGGATTGCTGAACGTGGCGCAGAACTCCAATTGCAGCGCCTTCGTGATGATTTCCTCCGACAAGGCGGTGAATCCGACCAACGTGATGGGCTGCACTAAGCGGGTAGGGGAATTGATACTCGCGGCGTGGCCGGGGGAGCGCATGCGCTCGGTGTCGGTGCGCTTCGGCAACGTTCTGGGATCGAATGGCAGCGTGATTCCGCTCTTCCAGGAGCAGATCCGGCGCAATCAGCCCATCACCATCACGCATCCGGAGATGACGCGCTTTTTCATGACGGTCTCGGAGGCCGTGAGTTTGGTGCTGCAGGCCTTTGCCATCGGCCGGAAGGGCGACATTCTGGTACTCGATATGGGAGAGCCGGTGCTGGTGGCGGAGCTGGCGAAAACTCTGGTGAGGCTCTCCGGCAAATCCGATCCGGAGTTCGAATTTATCGGCTTGCGGCCGGGCGAAAAACTTTTCGAGGAACTCTTCTACCCTGACGAGCGGGTCTGGACCAGCGCCTGCGAAAAAATCACCTGCACCGAAAGCGGGCGAATGGCCTGGCCTGCGTTAAAGCGCGCTCTCGACGCGCTGTATGCTTCGTTGTCTTTGGGAAGCCGGGCTTCGATTCTGGCGCGGCTCAAGGATATCGTGCCGCAATTCACCTACGAGAATTCCGAACCGAAGGCATACATGGAGAAAACTTCGGCAGAGAAAATGCTTTTCCGTCCGCTGCCTGGCAGCGCGCTGCATCCCGTGTCGCCGCTTGGGGATATGTCGGGAACCACGTATCGAGCCTGGGTGAATCCGGTGGGTCCGGCCACGAGCGGTAACGGCGACTAAGTCATTCCGGTTTAAAACAAGAAAGCGGCTATTGCAGGCTAAGAGTCATCTCACCGCGCTTGTTGAAGTGAATCCGCAACATTTTTTCTTGTCCGCTGACGAACTCGCCGGTTACCGTCCCCGATTGCTCGGAGGAGTTGACACCGGAGGCAATCTGTACCCGCACGCTGCGCTGGCCGGGAGCCAGTTGGATGGCGTGCGATTCCTGTCCCTGGACGGAGTGAAAGACGACCATGCGTCGCTTGTCGGTGCCTTCCAGTTTGCGCGAATATGCCGGGTGATCGTCGACCCAGACCGACAGCTCGGCGGAAGTGAAGTTGTGCTCCATTTCGATATCCAGCATTGACGGCGGGACCGCCGGCGCCTTGGGCGCGTTGGTGGGCGCCGGTTTTATCGCGGTTGAAACCTTATCTTTATTCTTGTCCTTGGGCAGGCTGGTGTGCGCCGGCTTTGTTTCGCTGGAAGGCTTCGGGATTGCATCCGGAGATGGAACGACGTTCACGGTGGTGACAGCGTTGGCGGCGCGGACCGCAGCCGGAGTCGGCGCGGGTAATTTCTGGGGCACCGTCTTGCTCAACCGCATACCGAGCATGAACAGTCCAAACAGCAGCACAGCCACGGCGGCGATAGAGCTTTTCCGCATCGTCTCAAGTAATTTCTCCACCGCTTCGCGTCCCGACTGAGAACGATTTCCCGAACGAGGCTTGGCTGCGGCGGGTTGCGCTCCCGCCCACGACCTGGCTCTCGCGTTTGCGGTTTCTTCAATGTCGGCGCCGGGAGAGGAGCCGGGTTCCTTGGTCTTACTCCAGAGCTCGCGTCCGGCCCGCAGATCCTGGAGGTCGAGCACCATTTCCATGCCGCGCTGATAACGCTGGGCCGGATCCTTCGCCATCGCCCGGCCGATGATGTAATCGAGTCCCGCGGGCAACTCAGTATCCAACACGGTGGCGGGAACCGGTTCGCGGTTGACCACCTTGTAGGACACGGTGAGTGCGCTGTTGCCTTGAAATGGCCGGTAGCCGGTCAGTACGGTGTAGAGAACCACGCCGAGAGAAAACAAATCTGATCGGCCATCCACTGCCTCACCATTCAATTGCTCCGGCGACATGTAGGCGGGCGTGCCTAAAACCCGTCCGCTCAGAGTTAGGTTGGCGAGGTTCAGTTTAGCGATGCCGAAGTCCGCAATCTTGGCGTGGCCATCTTCTGTGATCAGAATATTTGCGGGTTTAAGGTCGCGATGAACCACGCCTTGTCCGTGGGCACAATCTAGCGCTTCGGCGAGTTCGAGGGTTAACTGCAATGCGGTTTCGAGCGGGAGCTTGTGATCGCCGGCCGCGAGCATCTTATCGAGGGACTGGCCGCCGACGAATTCCATGACGATGTAGGGCGCACGCGTCTCCGGCTCCTCGCCTACGTCGAAGATGGTTACGATTCCGGGATGCGACAGGCGGCCTGCGGCTTCGGCTTCGCGGAAGAAACGTTCGCGGTACTCGCGCTCTTCCTCGGGCGGCTGGCCGTCGAGCGAAACGGTTTTGACCGCGACTACACGATTGATCTTGGGGTCGCGCGCCTTGTAGACGATGCCCATGGCACCGCGTCCCAACTCGGTCAGGATCTCGTAGCGACCGAATCGTTCGCTCCTGCGGTCATCCGTCCTGCGGTTATTCATGGGCGCACGGGTACGGCGTAAGTATGATTCAACGCGGAGCGGACGCGTTGTGGTTGCCGCGCGGGAGGAGTGACGGCGGCGTTATTTAATTATTGTCTACTAGCGGGGTCGTCCCAAGTTACTGACGTAATCGGGGCGGGCTGATACGTGACTTGGGCTGAGAGTCTAGCCTGAGTCGCATACGCCGAGGGATGTCCCCCGGCGTGCGCGATCGCTTTTGCTAAGTCAGGCGAATTGAATTAGTCTGCGGCTACTGTTTTTCCTCCGGCCTCATCCCAGATGCGATTGCCGTGAGTCTCTTTCAATAGCAAACTTCCCACGACAAACGTCACGCCGGCGACAATCATCGGGTAATAGAGTCCGGCATAAATATTGCCTGTGGCCGCGACGGTCCATAGCCCGATCAGTGGCAGCAAACCGCCGAACACACCGTTTCCTATGTGATAAGGCAGAGAGACCGACGTATAGCGGATCTTCGCCGGAAAGGCCTCAATCAGATAGGCCGCGATCGGCCCGTAAACCAGACACACGAAAAGGACCTGTATAAACACAAGCAAAACCAACATGGGTAGATTCGGATTTGGAGCTTCCTTGGCGGGCACCAGTGCACCATTCGCGTCCGTCGTCATGGGGGTGAGTTTGGTCGCACCAGTCACTTTGTCCCTCGTGGACGTTACGGTGACAATGTTGTTCCCCGCGGCGCGTTCCATCGCCTTGTAGATCGGTATGTAGCTGACGACCGCGAGCAGGCAGCCCGCCATCATCAGCTTCTTGCGGCCAACCCTGTCAGAGAGTGCACCCACTACGGTGAAGAAAGGCATGCCGATCAGCACGGCAACCGCTACTACCTCATTTACAGTTTTGGCATTGATTTTTAGGATCCCCCCCAAATAGAACAGCGCGTAGTACTGCCCGGTGTACCAGACCACGCCTTGCCCAGCCGTTGCTCCAAAGAGCGAAATTAGGACGAGTTTCAAATTGGCCCATTTGCCGAAGGCATCCTTAAGTGGCTGGGCGGAAGTCATCCCCGTGCTCTTGAGTTGAGCGAAGATAGGAGACTCTTTCATCTTCAAGCGAATGTATAGCGAGATCAGCACCAGGATAATGGAGACGAGGAACGGAATGCGCCAACCGTAGGCGGAAAAATCATCCTTCGACATCGAGTATTGCGTGCCCAAGATCGCGATGAGCGAGAGGAAGAAGCCCAACGAGGCCGTGATCTGTATGAAGCTGGTGTAGAAGCCGCGCTTATTGTCGGGAACGTGCTCGCCGACGTAGACGGCCGCGCCGCCGTACTCGCCGCCGAGTGCCAGTCCCTGCAGGACGCGGATCAGAAGCAGGACGATGGGTGCGAACCAACCGGCCGTCTTAAAGGTCGGTAACAGGCCGATGGCAAATGTGGAAAAGCCCATGATCGAAAGGGTGACGAGAAAGGCGTACTTGCGCCCCACCAGGTCACCAATACGGCCGAAAAATAACGCGCCGAAAGGCCTCACCAGGAAGCCGACCGCAAATGTCGCCAGATAGGCGAGATAGGCGAAGGTATCGTTGCCTTGGGGATAGAACTTCAAGGCCAAGATCAATGTCAGGCTGCCGAAAATGTAGAAGTCGTACCATTCGATCATGGTGCCGACAGACGAGGCCATGATTACGCGCCAGATGCTGTACTCTGCGTTGTTCGTTCCCGCCACTGCAGCATTCGCCATAGTTTTTCTCCGTTAACTTTTTCTCGTTAACCTTTTCTCGTTCACTGCCGCCGATTTTTTCGAGGACGTGTATCTCTGCTCACAGCTACTGCTTCTGCAAAATTGCGCCTACGGTTAAATCCGATCCGGGCATGACCGTCAGACCGTGCTTTCACTGGAAATAACCAGGCGTGCTTATCTGGAGTGATCTTCTGAGTGGGGTCAACGAAACCCGAGCGAACGCCGGGGAACAGGATAGAATCAGTCGGCATGTTGCGCAAGGAGAACGATGCATTTTGAACAGTTCTATCTCGGTTGTCTGGCGCATGCATCCTACATGCTGGCGTCGGCGGGCGAGGCGGTGGTGGTCGATCCGCAGCGTGATGTGGAGATTTATCTTCAGGCGGCGGAAGCGAATCAGGTTTCGATTCGCCACATCTTCGAGACTCACCTGCATGCCGATTTCGTTTCCGGGCATCGAGAACTGGCGGCGCGAACCGGCGCGCGGATTTACATCGGCGCGGAAGCCGAGGCTACGTTTCCTCACGTGGCGGTGCGCGACGGTTTTCAGTTGCAAGTCGGCAAGATGCGCATTACTACGCTGGAAACGCCGGGGCATACGCCGGAGAGCATGTGCCTGGTGATCACCGACGAAGAGAAGTCTGCTGCGCCGTGGGCTGTTCTGACTGGTGATACGCTGTTCCTGGGAGACGTGGGACGTCCGGATCTTTCCAAGCGTTACGGGCCGGCGCAGCTGGCGGGAATGCTCTACGACAGTTTGCATAATAAAGTTCTCAAGCTTGCGGATGATGTTTTGGTGTATCCGGCGCATGGAGCGGGTTCGCTGTGCGGGCGCAATATGCGGGCTGAGCGGGTTTCTACGATCGGAACGGAGCGGCTTACGAATTACGCGTTGCAGATCAAGAGCAGGGAAGAGTTCGTTAAACAGTTGACCAGCAATTTGCCGACGCGTCCGGAATACTTTTCGCAGGATGCGGAGATCAATCGCAGCGGAGCGGCGGCGCTCGCCGACTTGCCCGCGTTGCCTCCGGTGGAGGCTACGGAGCTGCAGGCGATTCTTGCCGAGGGTGGAATTGCGCTCGATGTGCGCGCGGGCGAAGAGTACGCGGCGGGGCATGTTCCGGGGTCGGTGAACATTGCGTTATCAGGACAGTTTGCTTCGTGGGCGGGAGCATTGCTGGGTTTGGCGGCACGTCCCGTGTTAATTGCGGAATCGCCGGAGGCGGTGACGGAAGCGCGCATCCGGCTGGCGCGCATCGGCCTCGAAGATGCACGGGGATATCTGCGCGGAGGCGTTGCGGCGTGGCGCGAGGCTGGATTGCCTATGGCGCTGCTGCCGCAGATTAGTGTTGACGCTCTCAGTGAGCGGTTGCAAAGTGCGGGCGTGCAAGTGCTGGGGTTACAAGTGCTCGATGTGCGTCGCGAGGCGGAGTGGGACGCGGGACATATTGCGGGTGCTACTTGGTGGCCGCTGGATAACTTCAAAGTTGCGCCGCCGGAAATTAATCGCGATCTTCCCGTTGCTGTGCATTGCAAGGGCGGATATCGCAGCATGATTGCTTGCAGTTTGCTGCTGCGGGCTGGGTTTCAGAATGTCGTCAATGTGGTGGGAGGGTTTGACGCTTGGCAAGAGGCTAGGCTTCCTGTGGTTGCGGAGAAGCCGGTTAAAGCGTGAGTTGGTGGTGTAGATGCCTGTTCTCAAATAGTTGCACCCGCCACAAGATCGGAAACGCCAACTTACAATCCGTCAGCGGCACGGGGCATCCACGCGGAGAACATCTGCTTTAGAGCCTCGCGCGCTTCGTCGTTGCGCACGATAATATCGCCGCCACCATCGTACGGATGGTAAACACACTTCTGTTCCTGCCCTATCAACAGAACGTCTGCAACTTTGTCGGTGGCGATCTGAGCAAGCACTGTGTCCAAGCATCCACATTGCCAGTTCAGGGCAGCCACGAAGAAGTGCCAGTATGGACTTCCTGCATCCGAAGTGGCGGTAAAAGCGAAGGTGCTTGATCGATTGAGTGTCGAATCTGTTTGAAGCAAGAGCGGCAAAACAGGAGCTGGCGAGTCTGAATAGCCAGTCGTGAGTAGCACAAAGCCACCGTCGGGTCGTAGCAAGGTATCAAGAACAGCATTATGCCTGTGCAGCACTTCGCTCATTTCAGCGTCGTTCTCCGGGTACCTCTTGCTTCCTGAAAGAGAATGAATGCGGAACCATCTATCGCTGTATTTTCCCCGCAGAACGAAGCCAATGGGTGGGCTGGCAGGGTATTCCTCAGCCCAATACCTCTGGAAATCGCTTTGTGGAAGGACGCATGGCATTGACAGATTCGGGTTGGGGTGGCCTACCTAGCAATCTCCCGCATGTATTATACGGCAGGGGTTGAGCACGGTTTGCGAAAAGTCTCCATAACACTCATTGAAATCATCGAGCGCGATTCGACGTTGCCGAAGAGGCCGAACCTTCGTAGATTTACGGCTGAAGGCTTAGAATCAACTTACGATGAAGACCTCCAAACTCGCCAAATCCTACCGCATCAACGACGGCAAACATTTTCGCCTGAAAGATTTCGATCCCGCCGACACTGGACACTGGCACTCGGTCGACGACGCCAAGGAGCACTTACAAAAAGATATTGCGCGCCTGGAGGATTTGCAGGCCAAGCTTTATGCGCAGGATTGCTGGTCGGTGCTGCTGATTTTTCAGGCGTTGGATGCGGCTGGGAAAGACGGCACCATCAAGCATGTCATGTCGGGGGTGAACCCCGAGGGAGTGCAGGTGCACTCGTTCAAAGGGCCGTCGGAGACTGAGTTGCAGCATGACTTTTTATGGCGCACCACGCAGCATCTGCCGGAGCGCGGGCACATTGGGATTTTTAACCGGTCTTATTATGAAGAGGTGTTGATTGTGCGGGTGCACCCGAAGGTGCTTGAGGGGGAGAAGCTTCCGCCTTTGCTTGTGACGAAAAAGATATGGGAAGAACGCTTCGAAGATATCCGCAGCTTTGAGCGGCACATGGCGCGGAACGGCACGGTGATCCGCAAGTTTTTTCTCCACCTCTCGAAGAAAGAGCAGAAGAAACGTTTCTTAGCGCGGCTGGATGAGCCGGAGAAAAACTGGAAGTTCTCCGAGGCTGACGTTCACGAGCGCGAATATTGGGATGAGTATCAGAATGCTTTCGAAGAGATGATCCGCCATACTGCGACCAAACATGCGCCGTGGTATGTGATCCCGGCGGATAACAAATGGTTTGCCCATCTCGCGGTTTCGGCGGCCATTGTGGAAACGCTGGAAGAGCTTAGTGTTGCTTATCCTAAGGTGGATGCGGCGAAGCGTAAGGAACTCGAGGCTTCGCGCAAACTGCTGGCGAAGAAGTGAAGGCTGGCCGCAGGCGCTAAAGTGCCCGCTCCACCTCAGTGGCTAAAGCCGTTTCTGAAAACAAGCCGCTTATTCGCAGCGCTGAAGCGCTGTGCCACCCAAGTACGAGATCGACTTTTTACGCGAGCCGTGAAACTCGTGCCCTTCCCGCTCGCGCAAACGAGCTCTTCCCAAGACCATGGGAAGTAACTGTTGTCGGCATCTTGCGTAACCAGCTTGCAAGAAGATTTCCTATTACTTCCGTGCCACTGGAATGGCACGGATGTGCCTTGTACACCCTCGCATCCACTGCTATGTTGCCGATAGTGATGCTGATCCTCCCCTGAGGAAGTGATCGATTCGGAGGTTTGGGGGTGTCTATGAGGTTCATGCATCTTTGCTATGCGGCTTTAGGCTTCGCGGTGGCACGTTGGGTTTTCAAGCGGGAGCCTGTGGCTGATCCAGTTTCGCGGTTGCGGTCTTCAGGACTTTTGTAGAAAGGGTTTTGGCTGTATTGGGCGTGCGTCCCGTTGCGCTTCCATTTCGTCTAGCGCACGCCCAATTCTTTTCCTTCGCGCGGAAGTGCTAGTCCTTCGGTTTGCCTGAGTTACCTCTGCTTTATCCCTGATTCTTACTACAATTCTGGAAGGACGTACTGCGGATCGCCATGAGCGACCGTGCCTGGATCCCCGGAATTCTTGCGAACACTCAATTCAAGCCGCTTGAAGTTGGCCATGCTGGTGGCGGGATTGCTCCTGCTGACTGTGCCGCCGTGCGTCTATGCGCAAGATGGCGCGGATGACATGCCTCTGGGAGATGTGGCGCGTAGTTTTCGGAAGAAGGTAGCTGCTCCCACCGAAACAATTATTGATAACGATAATCTTTCGAAAGTGATGGACGAGGCGGAAAGCAAGCATGTGGCTGGCGGTTCGCTCGTGTTCTCGCTTGATCCGACGGGAAAAAACGTACAGGTTTCTGCTCCCGACGTCACCTGCAGTCTTTCTTTCAGCTCGAAGACCAGCGCATTGCTTAGCGATCCGGTGATGCTGGATGAGTTGCCGCGCAGCGAACTGGCCAAGCTGGATGGCCCGGCCACGATCGACGGAGATTCGCTGCAGGTCTCGATGCACAACGGAACGGCGTGGGAGTTGCGCGAGGTAGTGATTGGGCTCACCATCGTCAGACGTCCCGACCCAGCTGACACGGTTTCTTATTACGGACCAGCACGCATAGTTCCCGCAGTCGCTGGCGGGTCGCCACAGCAATTGCAGGACTCTTATCAGAAACAGCCGGACGTCACCGTGCTATTGCGAGTGAAGGGGTCAGCGTCACCTTCTGCGACTGCATTGTTTCGCACGCAGTTGAATTTTGCACTATTTCCGGACCAGGAGTGGCACTGGGCGATTGTGAGAGCCAAAGGGGTTCCACCTCCGCCGGCACCCGATGCCGCAATCACGCAGCCTGAGCTAGCTCCGGGCCAACCGACCGGAGCACCCGAGTTTGTGCCGCTGATCCAACCTTTGATTTCGACGTCGCCGACTCCGGCTTCGTCAAATCCCGACGTGCCGAATTCACCTCCTACGAGTTCGGACACTGCGGTCCACTAGAAACCGACCAGTTTGCGAATGAGGTTCAATCGGGCAATCTGGTTGTATTTCATAAGCCAGCAAAACTGCACGTGTTAAACTGACCTCGAATCCAACCCCAAGGACAGGCGATGAAATTTGGAGTCATTATTTTCCCCGGCTCTAACTGTGACCACGATGCCTACTGGACTATCCAACAGATCGCCAAGCAGCCGGTAACATTCTTGTGGCATGAATCGCACGATCTTGAGAATTGCGACGCCATTATTGTGCCTGGGGGCTTCGCTTTTGGGGATTACTTGCGGACAGGCGCGATTGCGAAGTTTTCTCCCGTGATGGAATCGGTGCGCCGCTTCGCCGATAGCGGAGGATTGGTGCTGGGCATCTGCAACGGCTTTCAGATCTTGTGCGAGTCTGGACTTTTGCCTGGAGCTCTTATGCGCAACACCGGGCTGAAATATGTTTGTAAGCCGGTGCAGGTGCGGGTAGAGAATGCTGCGACCCCGTTTACCAACGCGTGTTCGCAAGGAGAAGTATTGACCATCCCGATCGGCCACATGGAAGGAAACTATTTCTGCGATCAGGAAACATTGGATGAGTTGCGCCGAAACAAGCGTATCGTGTTTCGTTATTCAACTCCATCGGGCGAAGTTTTGCCGGCGGCCAATCCCAACGGTTCCATGGACAATATTGCGGGTATCTGCAGCGCGGGGGGGAACGTCGTTGGCATGATGCCGCACCCTGAACGGTCTGCGGAACCCGCACTTGGCTGCACGGATGGGATGAAGGTTTTTCATTCCATGGTCGGAGCGATGGCCGGCAGGTAAGCCTTTCCACTCAAAAACCCAGCCACGATTCAGCACTCGCAAAAATCCGTTTGATAATTGAGCAATTTCCTGTTACTGTCTCCGCGTTGGCGCTTCCCATTTGACCCCACTGGAACTTAAACGTCCGAGTAACGACAAGGGAGGAGTGTGCTCTATGACGGCGAAGCAGATTCTGGACGCTTTTTCTGAAACCTTAATGCAGGACGACCGGATACTAAGCTCCCAGGAGCGCGAGTTGCTGAAGAGTCTCGTGCAAAATGCCAGGGCTGCATCCAACGGCAATGCGGAGATTCAATCTGCGGTGACCGCGGTCATCGCTCGTTCCGTGGGGGAGACGGTGTCCCAACGCGCCTTCTCAATATTGGGTAACAGCATTGTGGAAAGGATCGTGGCGTATGGTGCAACGTCCGAGAGCATACAGGAGACGATTGCCACCGCGCACCAACCTCCGCATGAAGACGGGCCAAGCGGCCCCGAACCCCCGGGTGGTCCGCAGCCTCCGGGCATCCGTTTGCGCCGCATGTCGGAGCCTCCGCAGGGGGGCGATCCCCCGGGCGGACCGCAACCTCCGGGTGGACCGCAGCCTCCAGGGCGCTCGCATCGCACGACCGATGCGATTGCTCAAGCCCCGGTGCAAGGTAATAGCGTTGCGGTTTTGGACGCTTCTTCTAGCGCCCAGGCACAGTGCGTTGTTCTGGACGAGTTCCTCGCTCCTCAAGAGTTGGACGAACTGCTGGAATACACTCTGGACCATGAAGTGGAGTTTCGCGGCAGCGAAGTGATATCTCCCAGCGGGGAGCCGGGGATAACCAACTATGACCATCGCCGTTCGCGAGTGCTAATGGATATAGGACCGCACGAGGAAGTCATCCTTGATCGAATTCGGGGCGTGCTGCCAAGGGTGCTGGAGCAGCTGGGAGCCGAAGAGTTTCCGGTTACTCGGGCGGAGGTGCAGGTCACGGCGAGCAATGACGGAGATTTTTTCCACGCGCACTGCGATGACGCGCAAGAAAAGGTCGCGTCCCGCAGGATGACTTTCGTTTACTTTTTTCATCGTGAACCGCGCCGGTTCGATGGTGGGGAGTTGCGTCTCCATGACCCACGCGGAACCGGTGGACAACCTTTCAGCGCGAGCGGCTACCAGACGATCGTGCCGCAGCAGAATCAGATCGTGTTTTTTCCGTGCTCGGTGCTGCACGAGATAACCGCGGTCGAGTGCCCATCTCGGGCGTTCGCTGACAGCCGCTTCACTTTAAACGGATGGCTTCACAAGTAAGAGATACGGAGTGGCTTGACTGGATTGCAAGCCTTATGGGGGCGGCGCCGCGGCAGACATATACCGCGACGCTGCCTTCCGGGAAATTCCATTGTCTGCTCGACGAGTTGCCGTTGCACCTGATTCCACGACGCGTTCTCGATCCACAACATCGAAAGCGATTCCTGTCTCAGCCGCTGTTCTTCAACCCGCAATGTACGGTCCTGGCCGCAGGACAGTTGCCCGAAGAACTGGAATCGCACCGTGATTTGCTTGAAGGTTTTCACTTGCAGGCTACGGTGGCTTGGGTGCGTGATCCAGCTACCGGTTCGTTCAGTCCGTTCTGGCTTGGACCCCGGTTGGAGGCGGCGGTTTCCCGCTTTCAGGCTGGCGAAGCTGCATCTGACTCACTTTCCCCTGAAGTGCTTTTCTTGTTGGCGGAGGCCGGCATCCTGACGCGAGCGGAGTATGCCGAACAGCGGCTGGCGACATGGAGTGAAACCGTCAAGAAACGCTCTCAGGTGTTTCGGGAAAAAGGGTACGCGCCGTTAGACAACTTGATTCACCCGTTCAATCTTGCCGCTCTGCGCCGCTACTACCGGTATGCCATCCGGAGGGGAGCGATCCGGCTTGGCGACGAGCAGAGTTCGCGCAGATACGTAGCTCATAACGAGAATGTAGCGCGCTTCTTTCATCACCAGATCGTGAAAGCGATGAGCGCCATCGCTGGAGAAGCTATCAAGCCTTCGTATGTTTATCTGGCGTCTTACCTGGGCGGCGCCGACCTGAAGAAGCACATGGACCGTGAGCAGTGCGAATTCAGCGTTACCTTATGTCTGGATTTCTCTCCTGAACCGGAATTGGAAACTTCATGGCCGATCCGCCTGGATACTTCCGAAGGCACGGTCACCGTGTATCAGGCCCTGGGCGATGGGCTAGCGTACCGGGGAACAAACGTACCCCATTACCGCGATGTTCTCGCGGCGGGACATACTTCGACATCCATTTTTTTTCATTACGTGCCTGCGAATTTTTCGGGACCGCTCGACTAGGTTGCGCCACTGCGCCCCCTAGCGCAAGCCGGAAATCACATACAACACGGAAAGGACTTGGTAATAGCTATAGGCAAACCGTGAGCCATCGCGGCTTACGACCACAGGGGCGATCAAAACCACGCCTTTAAGCGTTGCGGGCTGCAATTCCTGGATGATTGTTTGTTGGCCTGTAATTAAGTTGACCTGGTACACCGCAGTCGGAACCTGTCCCTCACGATAACCATAAACCGATGCTTCGTCGCCCGACCATTGGATGGGAATAAAACCTGGTGCAAGATTTGGGACCACACGAGGGGCTCCTCCGGCGATGGGGTAGACTGCAACCCCGCCAGCGCCGTTAGCCCGAATCATGTATTTACCGTCCGGCGATACTAATCCGCTGGTTATTCCTTCGGGCGTGATCGGAGTTAATTTTCCATCGTCCACACTTACGAGATAGGAGCGTACTCCATGGCCGGGCTGGTTGCCGTTGAGCGTGATGGTTTTCCCATCTGCGAGGAAGTGCGAATTACCATTTGCGATGCGCTCAAGCCCACTCACCGGAACCGTGCGAGGCTGACCTGGGCCGATAGGAAGCAGCAACACGCGTCCCGGGCTGCCAGGAATGATGGAGATCGCCCATTTGCCGTCCGGGGAAAGTCCGCCTGCGCTTCCTTCCCCTAATTTAACGGGCGGAGTACCGTCAATCTTCCGAATGGCCACCGAATAATCGTCAGGTGCGGCCTCGCTTGCATCCTCAAACAATACGGATTGTCCATCGCGCGAGATATCTTTGGCTGCATCCCAATCGTGCGAGGAAATGTCGACAGCTTTACCTTTCAGAGCAGAAGTCGCCATGACGAGACGCTCGGCATCCAAGCTGACTAACACTCGACCATCCGGTGCAATGTCCTGTACGGTGATTCCCGCGGGAAGATCGAGAACAGTCCTGATAATTCCTTTTTCATTTAAAGCTCGCAGGGCGCGGGTGTAGCCATTTGCAGCAGCCGAAAACCAGACCTCTTTTCCATCGGCACTCCAAGCCAGTCCATCGGCCGAATCCCATTCATGCGGCGTCGTCTTGTGGCCTCCCGCGATATCCATCATGTAGGCCGACCCGCGATCATCCCATAGCGAGGGATGGTCGATAAATGCAACTTTATCTTCATGGGGAGAAAGCCGGATATGGCTAATCCATCCGTCGCTTTGGTAGAGGACATGGCCGATTGGGTACTCAATCCGATCACGGCCCTCCGCATGATGCACGACCGCCAACTCGCCGTTGGCTCCCCAATCCGCCCAGGTGACGTCTTCCAGGACCTCTCTGGGAGAACCACCGGCGAGAGGCGCGCGCGCCAGCGTTCCGTTTTCAATTTTAAGATGCGGCATGTGGGCGCCACGAAGAACCAGCGCGAGCTCGCCGGTTTTGGAAATCGCCAGCAAGTTTGCATCGCTGACATTCAGCGGTTGAGTCGAAATCGAGTCCCCGACCGTGGTGAACAACTGCAGCGGCCTGCCGTTCCATGCGGCTCCGTAGACGACCGAGCGGAAGTCGGGCGCAAAACGCGCCGCGTAGATCGTGCCCTCGTCAAAGGTCAGGCGGTGGTAAACGGGAGCTATCGTTTTTTGCAACGCCAGTTTGCCCCCTAGCAAGAGCATCATGATCAGAAATGCCCCGGCTAAAGCCCAGGGCAGGACTTTGGTCTGCAACTTCGGCTTCCCGAAGCGCATTATCCTTCCGCTGGAAGCGTCCGAGAGAGTTTCCAACGCGAACGCCAAGTCGCGCGCCGACTGAAACCGCTTCTCCGGTTCTTTTTCCAGACAATGCCGAATGACCTGGCGGAACGGTATGGGGATGCCGGCCTCCTCCAGATGGATCTCGGGAGGATCCTCGCGAAGCACTGCGGTAATCGTGTCGACTTCGGTTTCACCGCGAAAAGGCCGTTGTCCGGCCAGCATTTCATAAAGGATCGTGCCCATGCTGAAGATGTCGCTGCGATGATCAACCGTCTTGCCGCGCAATTGCTCGGGCGACATATAGGCGACGGTACCGACTACCGCACCGCTCCTGGTTACCGTGGTTAATTCCTCCACCGAGCGCCCAGATTCTCCCAGCGCAGATTGCAACTTGGCCACTCCGAAGTCGAGAATTTTGACTCGGCCATCGGTGGTCACAAACAGGTTTTCCGGCTTTAGATCGCGGTGGATGATGCGGCGATCGTGGGCGGCGATGAGACCCTGCACGATTTGCAGCGAGTAATCTACCGCCAGGCGAACGGGCAATGCTCCATCCAATAGCCGCTTACGAAGGGTTTTGCCTTCGAGCAATTCGCAGACGATGTAAGGAGAACCGTCATCCAGTCCGACGTCATAAATGGCAACGATGTTGGGATGATTTAGAGCCGCGGCAGCGCGGGCTTCCAATTCAAAACGGCGGACGTGATCAGGGTTGTCGCTGGAAGCCGGGCGGATCAGCTTAAGGGCGACATCGCGCCCCAGCCGTTCATCCCGGGCGCGGAAAACCTCGCCCATGGCTCCAGCGCCGATTTTCTCGATAACTCGATAGTGGCCTATGACCCGATCCGTCATGTGCAGGGGCGCCCGCTGGCATGTTAGGGCGCATGTCCATTCCAGTCAATAACCGAATCGAGCCACGGCCTGCCCGTTGGGGGGCTCATCTCTTCCAGTTTCTTCTGGCAAACAACCCCTGAAGCAGGGAATTGTGTCATGTTATAATTCTTTTTCGCCTGCAAATCTACGAGGCAGTCTGTGATCTTTCTACGGGCGAATCCCGCGATTAAACGAAATTATCGGATCGAGGTATAGCCATGTCCGGCCACTCAAAATGGGCCACAATCAAGCACAAAAAGGGCGCGCTCGACGCCAAGCGCGGCAAGATTTTTACCCGTCTCATTAAGGAAATCAGTATCGCTGCGAAGAACGGTGGAGGCGATCCTGATTCGAACCCGCGCCTGCGCGGCGCCATTGTTGCCGCCAAAGCAGAGAATATGCCGGCCGATAATATCAAGCGGGCGATTCAGCGCGGCACCGGAGAGCTGCCCGGCGCTACCTACGAAGAGTTTTCGCTTGAGGGCTACGGTCCGGGCGGCGTGGCGGTTCTGCTCGACATCAATACCGACAACCGCAACCGTACCGTCAGCGAAATTCGCCACTGCTTCGGCAAGAACGGCGGAAACATGGCCGAAGCCGGCGCCGTTTCCTGGATGTTCCACAAGAAAGGCGACATCGTCATCCCGAAGAGCGCCGCGAAAGAGGACGACTTGATGAACATCGTTCTCGAGGCCGGTGGTGAGGATTTGAACGATGACGGCGAGAATTGGGAAATCCTGACTGAGCCTTCCGCGTATGAGGCTGTGCTCGAAGCCGTGAAGAAGGCCGGGATCGAGCCGGCATCGTCGAGTGTGGCGATGATTCCTCAGAACTACATCAAGCTTGAAGGTCAGGTTGCCAACACCATGATTAGGCTGATGGAGGCGCTCGAAGACCAGGATGACGTGCAGAACGTGCACTCCAACTTCGACATTGACGAGAAGTTGTTGGAAGAAGTGGCCGGCTAGTTGAGCAGGTGCGAGAAACAGATTGGGCCGCCCATTTGTGGGCGGCTTTTCTTTTTCTGAATGTGCGGCGCTGCGCATGCAAAAAAGTTTTCAACACAACCGTGGAAAATACTGTGGAAAATGGCGATTCTATCTGTGTAAGTGACTCAGCGAGCGATGGTTCAGCACTTTGCACCGGAGCGAGGGCTGGCACTTTAGTGGCGCGACGGCCAAGTAATTCGCGTCGCTAGCTGAAATTTTGTGACGAGCCAATTTTGAAACTTAGACTCGACAAACTTCTCGTCGATCGGCGGTTGGCGGCATCGCGGGAACGCGCGCAGGCGCTCATTCTCGCTGGAAAAGTGTTGGTAGACGAGCAGAAGCTCGACAAGGCCGGAGCACAAGTTGCGGACGACGTTGCGATTCGGCTGCTGGGCGAAGACCTGAAATATGTCAGCCGGGGCGGCCTCAAACTCGAGCGGGCGATTGAACACTGGCATATCGATGTCACGGGCAAAGTTTGTCTTGATGTCGGCGCCTCTACCGGGGGGTTCACAGATTGTCTGCTGCAGCATGGTGCGGCGCGTGTGATCGCAATTGACACCGGTTACGGGCAGATGGATTTCAAGCTGCGACAGGACCCCCGAGTTCGATTGGTCGAGAAAGTCAACGCTCGTTATGTGACCAGCGAAGTCATCGGCGAAATGGTGGACCTCATCGTGATCGACGTAGCATTTATTTCCGCGACTTTGGTTCTTCCCGCAGTGGTAAGCGCTGCGTTTCCACCGGGCGAGGAGCGGAGCGGGCGACATGTGGTCGTGCTGGTGAAACCTCAATTCGAAGCGGGAAGGGAATTTATTGGTAAGGGCGGAATTGTGCGCGATGAAGCCGTGCAATTAGAGGCAGTCGAGAAGATAAAGAAGGCTTTGCTGGACCTCGGCTGCGCGCGCACCAACGTTATTGATTCGCCTATCTTAGGGGCGGAAGGGAACCGCGAATTCCTTCTGTGGGGAATCTTCCAAGCGTAAGAGTTGTTCCGCCCGATTCTACATGGGATACTCGAAATGTTATGACGATCGACGAATGCCGGCGCTTTTACTCCGAAGAAATACGGTTTGCTGCCGGCGGAAGCATGCGCGATCCACAACTCGAACCCGTGCTAAAGGCGGCCATGACAAAGGGTGCATTGATGAAGATCAGATCGGTTCGCCGTGACGCGCACGAGCCGTTGGATACGTGCGTGGTACACAGGGTCGACGCGTGTTTGAGTAGTGCGGAGAACAGTTAACAGTAGCGGGAGACAATTCGTTCGCTGGCGGCTTCAAAGCTTTTTCTTTCAAATTCTGTACAATCTGTTGTCTACATGCCGACCTCGTCCTCATCTTCTCAAAAGAAAGTCGCAGCCATTATCTCCCGCCCAACCCGGCCGGAGGTTGCGCATACGGTTCCCGAGTTGCTGACCTGGCTTCAGAGTCACGACTACAAAGTGATCGTCGATCCGGAGACCGCCAAGTATTCCAATGGACAGGAAGAAGTTCCGCGATCGCAGATGTCCGCACGTGCTTTGGATTTGGTGGTTGTGCTGGGCGGCGACGGCACGTTGCTCTCCGCAGCGCGAGCTACGGCTGCGATCGATGCACCGCTGCTCGGAGTGAATCTGGGTTCGCTGGGATTTCTCACCGACGTTCCGCTTGCGTCGCTGTATCCGATGCTGGAGGCCATTGTGCAAGGGCGCGCCGACGTGGAGCAACGTTCGCTGATGCTGTGCGAGTTGTTGGACGGCGATGAGGTCCTTGGAAGTTACATGGTTTTCAACGACGCCGTAGTCAATAAGACCGCGAAGGCTCGCCTGAACCACTATGAGTTATACGTCGACAAGGTGTTTGTTTCCAGCTATCGGGCCGATGGAATGATCGTGGCAACGCCCACGGGTTCCACAGCCTACTCGCTATCCGCCGGTGGACCTGTGCTGATGCCGACGGTGAATGCTTTTGTGATTACTCCAGTGGCGCCGCATTCGCTCACGCACCGTCCGCTGGTTGTGCCCGACTCCGCGGTGATTGAAATTGTGCTGCGCAGCGATGAAGAAGTGGCCTACCTCAGCCTGGACGGCCAGCCTGGCCTCGATTTGCGGGATGGATACCGAGTGCGATGCCGCCGCTCCGAGCACAGAGTCAGCTTGTTCCGTACCGACGCTGACTTCTTTCATGTTCTTCGTACTAAGTTGAAGTGGGGAAGCTGAGCGGATTGTGCTGCTATAGTTCCGCGGCGTACAGTTCCCGCGCCTTCTCCCGCCGCCGGATGACCTTCGCTGATTTTCCGCTAACCAGAATTTCCGCTGGCCGCGGGCGCGTATTGTAATTCGACGCCAGCGCCATCCCGTAAGCTCCGGCATCGAGAATCGCGAGTAAATCGCCTTCTTCTACTCGTGGCAACTCACGGTCACGTGCGAAAAAATCGCCGGACTCGCATACCGGTCCTACAACATCGACAACCTCTTTTGTGGCAGCCGACTCTTTCGACTGAATTATAGGAACGATCTGGTGATAAGCGCCATAGAGGGCGGGCCGGATCAGATCGTTCATAGCGGCATCGACAACCAGGAAGCGCTTGCCGTCGTTTTCTTTTTTGTAAATCACGGAAGTGATTAGAACGCCGGCCGGTCCGACGATCGAACGCCCGGGTTCGAGCAAGAGATGCAGATTAAGACCGCGCAGAGGATTGCTCACGGCGCGCGCATATTCCGCAACATCGTCGGCAAACTTCGTAGATGGTTTCTGATAATCGATGCCCAAGCCTCCGCCGGTGTCGACGTAATTAATCTCGTGTCCATCCGAGCGCAGGTCGCGAACCAGGTCGGCCACGCGAGCGATGGCCTCTGCGAAAGGGGCTACGTTCGTGATCTGCGAGCCGATATGAACGCTGACGCCCGCAACCTTCAGATATTGTGCTTCAGCAGCCTTAGTATAGAATGAGCGCGCTTTGCTGATCGGCACTCCGAACTTATGTTTGCGTAAACCGGTGGAAATGTAAGGATGGGTATCGGCTGCGACATCCGGATTCACTCGTAGAGCTATGCGGGCGACTGTCCGCAAACGGGCCGCGCACTCGGCCAGCACTGCGAGTTCCGATTCGCTCTCGACATTGAAGAGCAAGATCTTCGCTTTCAGCGCAGCGGTTATTTCGTCGCGCGATTTTCCTACACCGGAGAACACAATTTTCCTGGCCGCGCTGCGATCGGCTACCAGCACGCGTTCCAGCTCTCCACCGGAAACTACATCGAAGCCGCATTCTTGCCGCGCCAACACACGCAGAATGTTTATGTTGGAATTTGCTTTAACGGAATAGCAAATCGTGTGAGGAATTTTGTGAAAGGCGCTCTCGAAGGCCGCCAACCGCTCGCGGATCGCGCTTGCCGAATAAACGTACAGAGGCGTTCCGTAACGCTTCGCCAATTCTGGGAGGGGAATACTGTCGCAGTGCAGAACAAATTCCTCGCCACCACGCGGAATGCTCTTCCGATGCTTGTGAAGCACAAACGCCGGAGGGCGTTCGAGGCCCGCAGATTTCTTGCGCCGCGTCATTTCTTTTTGGAGTGCCCAGGTGCGGCGCCATCCTTAACCTTAATCGCCACTACGGTTTGATCGTCGAAGGTCTCAACCCCGGCAGAATGCTCGGCCGCGGCTTTGAAGAGCGAATCTACAATGCAGTCAGCTGTTCCGCTCTTGCACTCCGAAACGATCTTCTCCACGCGTCCCCGGCCAAACATTTCTCCGTTACGGTTGCGTGCGTCCAGTATGCCGTCGCTGAAGAACACGAATAGATCGCCGGGTTTCATCTTGAAGCGGAGTTCGTCGTAATCCGCATCATCGAAAAGTCCCAGCGGCAAGCCGGTGGCCTCGACCACGTGGTTCTTTCCATCGTGAACGTGAATGGGACGCGGCAAGCCTGAGTTGGCCACAGTGAGCAACCGGCGCTCATCGTCCCAGACGGCATAGATGAGGGAAACGAATTGTGCCTCGATGCGACGCTCCGCCAACGACATGTTCACCGCTTTGAGCATCTCGGCAGGAGTGGGTTCAATGGGTGCATGCGAGCGCAGGATTCCGCTGACCAACGCAGCATAGATGGCGGCAGGCGCGCCTTTTCCGCTGACATCGCCGATTACGATGCCCAGCCGCGAAAGCGAGTAGGGGATGAAGTCGTATAAATCTCCTCCAATGGCGCGGGCAGGAACAAACTTTGCAGCCAGTTCAAGATGCGCCTGTTTGGGGAGCGTTTGTGGAAGCAGGCGCATTTGCAATTCGCGAGCGAGCGCCAGATCGCGTTCCAACCGCCGCTCTTGTCGAGCGATTTCCTCGTAGAGGCGTGCGTTTTCAATTGCAATCGCGACCTGCGCCGCCAGAGTCATCATGGTGCGCCGATGATCGTCGGTAAAAAAGCCGCGGCGCGTATGCTCCAAATCGATCACTCCAATGACTTTGTCCTTGTAAATCAGCGGGACGGCCAGTTCCGAGCGCGTTTCCGGATTGGTCTCGATGTAGCGCGAATCTTTGGTTACGTCCGGCACCAATACTGCCTCTTTGCTTTGCGCTGCGAAACCGACGAGCCCGCGTCCCAACGGAACCTCGTGCTTGAGATGGATATTTTCGTTGAAGCGCAGTGAGAAACGATGCTGCAGTTTTTCGCCAGAGGCATCGAGCAGCAGAATACTGAACATCTGATAGTCGATCAGCCTCCGCAGCAGTTCCGCTACCCGGCTCAACAGTTCGTCCAGATTCAGAATGGACGATAACTCGCGAGCAATTTCATTCAGCAGCAGCAGAATACGGGCCTGCTTTGTGGTGCGCGTGTAAAGCTGCGCGTTCTCGATACCGCCCGCAATGCGGGAAGCGACGAGCGTCAGCAAGCGGCTGTGTTCTTCGGTGAAATAGCCTGGATTGCGCCCTTCTAAATCGATTACGCCGATCACCCGATTCTTGGTGATGAGAGGCACAGCCAGTTCCGAACGAACGTTGGGAATGGCAGCGATGTACCGGGAGTCCTGCGTGACATCATCCACCAGGACGGCATGGCGCAACTGCGCCGCCTGTCCGGTTACTCCTTCACCTACCTTCACTCGCGCGCGCTCTGCGAATTCCGGCGGATAACCTACCTGGAAGCGGAAGCGCAACTCCTGCGTCTTCTCGTTCAGAAGCAGGATGGCGAAGATTTCGTAGTCGATAACTTTGCGCACCACCTCCGCGACCCGGCGCAGGGTCGTATCCAGATCGAGCGACGTCGACAATACATCAGCGACTTCCAGCAACAGCGGCTCAATAGGAAGATTTTGTCCAGGTTTGCTCAGAACAGATCCCATTTGTTTTTCTATGATAGCAGTCGATTTTAGTACCCAGTTGCTGGTGTCCAGTACCCAGAAAAACAATTTGATTTACGGGTTCGGGATTTACTAGGTACTGGGTACTGGTTTTACTCACGCGGCACGATGCAGACGTCAGCCAGGTTGCGGTAACGCTCGGCATAATCGAGACCGTAGCCGACTACGAATTCATCGGGTATGGTGAAGCCTACGTAATCGCCTTGCAGCGGGAGTTTGCGGCGCGAGGGCTTGTCGAGGAGAGCCGCGATCTTCAGCGTACGGGGTTGATGAGCCATGAGGAGTTTTTTCAGAACCGTAAGCGTCAATCCCGTATCCAGAATGTCTTCCACCACAATCACATTCTTGTCTTTCATTGATTGATCCACGTCCTTCGTCAACCTCACTTCGCCCGTGGAATCCCAGCCACTTTTGAGTTCCTGCGTGGGGCTGGGACGGTTTCCGTAGCTGGAGACGCCGATGAAATCGAAGGTTGCGTCGAGATTTATTTGGCGCGCCAGATCGGCAAGAAAAATTGCGGAACCTTTCAATACGCCGACAAGAATCACCGGCTGTCCGGCGAAGTCGCGCGTGATTTCCGCGCCCAGTTCGGCGACTCGTTTGTCAATCTGCTCTCGCGAAATCAGCACCTTCAGTTCTGTCATGGCGTTTCATATTAAACTAAAGCTCGTCACAACGGCGTCACAATAAGCATTCGAAACACACCCATCATCCGGAGCTTTTGCGTATGAACCTTAAAGGCGTTCAACTCACATGGCTGGGTCACGCGACATTTCGCATCGTAACCCCCGGCGGTCAGACCATCATTATTGATCCTTGGATTATGAACAATCCGACGTGCCCGGCATCTGAGAGGAAGGTTAAGCGCGTAGATACGCTTCTGTGCACACACGGGCATGGCGATCATATTGGAGATGCGGTCGAGGTTATCAAGCAGCATGACCCGCAGGTTGTTGGTATTCCCGAATTGTGCGGTTGGCTGGAGAAAAAAGGCGCCAGGAAAATTTCCGATATGAATAAGGGAGGAACGCAGAAGATCGGCGATATTAAAGTCACCATGGTGCATGCCGACCATTCCTGTGGCATTCAGGATGGCGACCAGCTTATTTACGGCGGGGAAGCTTGCGGCTATGTCATTGAATTCGAGAACGGCGTGAAGATTTATCACGCCGGCGACACCAATGTTTTTGGTGACATGGCGATCATCCGCGATCTTTACGCGCCGGAAATCGTGATGCTTCCGATCGGCGACCATTACACTATGGGACCGCGCGAGGCCGCTTACGCCTGCAAACTGCTCAAGCCGAAAACGGTGATCCCAATGCATTTCGGTACATTTCCAGTGTTGACGGGAACTCCGGGCGAATTACAGAAACTGGTGCCGGGGATTGAGATTGTCGCTATGAAGCCGGGCGCGACTTTGCAGTGATTTGTAGCGGTGCAGTTTGGCTCCCGCGTTGGGCCGTTTAAGAAGGAGATCCTTCGCTACGCCTGAAAAACGACTACGCTAAGGATGACAACTACTCGGTGATAGAGAAAAACAACCGACAGAGAGCAACGGCGGCGATCATACGATTCATCATTAGAGGGAGACACGTGGCGACAAAAAAAGTTAAGAAAGAAAACAAACCCAACTGGCGGCACTATGACTTCACTACCGCTGGTCCGGTCGATGACTATCTATATTCGATGCTTCCGAAGCGCGATGAAGTTCTGGCGGAGATGGAAGAGCATGCGAGCAAGCATGACATTCCCATCGTTGGGCCTGCCGTGGCGCGGGTGCTGCAACAGTTTGCGTTAACAATTAATGCCAAGACGGTTTTCGAGTTGGGTTCGGCGATTGGATATTCGACCATTTGGTGGGCCCAAGCGGTCGGCGAAAAGGGGCGCGTGATTTACACGGACGGCGATCCGAAGAATGCTGAGCGCGCACGCGGATATTTCGCTCGAGCTGGCGTTTCCGATCGCATCACGGTGCACACCGGGGACGCTTTGGAGGTGCTCTCGGAGCAGAAACAGCAATACGACATTATTTTTAACGATGTCGATAAGGAAGACTATCCGCGCGTGCTGCGTCTGGTTTCGCCGCGTCTGCGGAAAGGCGGCTTGTTCATTACAGATAACGTTCTATGGAGTGGCCGCGTTGCGGAGAAGAACCCGAAAGATTCGCGGACCAAAGCCATTCTCGAGTTCAATCGTCTGCTCTACAACTCCGAGGATTTCTACACCACGATCCTGCCGATTCGCGACGGGTTGGCGGTTGGGTTGAAGAAGTAACGCTCAGATCGATTTGACGGGAATCGCCAGCAAATCCTCGACCAGCCCGATTTCTTTTTGCAGAAACGGCTCAGCATGGGTTACGCCGCCGAGCATGCCGTAGTAGCGCGCCATTGCATCTACGCGGGCGCGAATTTCGTTGTGGGCGGGGAAGAGGTCCTTGCCGGCTTCCTGATCGCTGAACTGTGACTTGTACGCGAGGATGGAAGCGAACTTCTGTTCGAACTGCGAGCTGATATCGACCACGAACGTGGGACGCACGTCGTAGTAAAGCGTCGCGTAGATGATTTTGAACGGACGATGAGGCGCGAGCGGTTCTGGTTTTTGGCCGCTCAGAGCCAATTTCGCCAGCCCCGCCAGAAAACAAGCCTCGTAGCCGAGCACCGAACAGGTGTAATGATCCGGATGCCGTCCCTTCCAGTAAGGCAGAATAACCACGCGCGGGCGAGTCTCGCGGATCACGCTCGCGATTTTCAGCCGATTCTCCCAAGTATTCTCAACGCGGCCATCAGGAATAGCGAGTGCTTTACGCCAGCTCGCGCCAAGAATTCCTGCTGCGTCTGCCGCCTCGCGCGCGCGATCTTCTGCAGTGCCGCGCGTACCCATTTCGCCTTGGGTTAAGTCGAGAATGCCGGTGCGCTGCCCGCGTTGAGCTGCCTTCAGCAGCGTGCCGCCGCAGGTTTGCTCCATGTCATCGCGGTGCGCGGCGATGGCGAGAATGTCGAGGTCATGGGAAGTTGAGGGCATATTTAGTCAAGACTGCTTGTTTCGAAACTGCGGCGCTTCTATTTCTTCCGCTCCACCAAATATCGTGCCAGTTCCTTCAGCGTATCCGCGCGCTCGCCGAAACTCTCTAGCTCAGAAAGCGCCGCATTCACCAACGAGTCCGCCTTGCGCTCGGACTCTTCAATTCCGAACAGCGCGGGGTAGGTTGCTTTCTGCGCCGCGGTATCTTTGCCGGCAGTTTTGCCGAGCTGCTCCGAGGTCTGAGTAACGTCGAGCACATCGTCTACGATCTGAAATGCCAAACCAATCGACTGCCCAAACGCCCGCAGTTTCTTAACTTCGCCGTCTTTTGCTCCAGCATAAATCCCACCACTTACCAAGCTGGCCGTGATGAGGGCAGCGGTTTTCGCGCGGTGGATATACTCGAGCATCTCAGCCGTAGGCTTCATTTGCTCGGCTTCGAGGTCCACGACTTGCCCGCCAATCATTCCATCGATTGTGCCGGTGCCGCGGGCGATCTCTTCGATAATGCGCACGCGCGCTTCAGCCGGACACGCCAGCCACGCTAATACTTCATAGGCCTGAGTCTGCAGCGCGTCTCCCGCCAGGATCGCGAGAGCTTCCCCGAATACTTTGTGGCAGGTGGGACGGCCGCGCCGCAGATCGTCGTTATCGAGCGCGGGAAGATCGTCGTGGATCAGCGAGTAGGTGTGCAGCATCTCCAGCGCCGCGCCGAGTTCTTCGATTTTTGCCGGCAGCGACCCGGCGACCATGCGGCCAGCCTCCATACACAGTACCGGCCGCAGGCGCTTGCCGCCGGCGAAAACACTGTGCCGCATGGCTTTGTGAATGGAAACCGGATGCTGGGTTTCCAGTGGAAGCAGACGGTCCAGAGCCGCATCGGTTTGCGCCCGGCCTTGTTCGAGAGTCTCTTGCAGCATCGAGCGTGAGTATAACAAGACGCGAGTACAATTCTGGACTTGAAGATTTCCGGCTCAATGCAATCGCTAAAGTTGCGCGGTATTCAGGCTTGCGTTTTCGATGCTTACGGCACGCTGTTCGACGTGAACAACGCAGCACGCAGCGCTCAGGATTCGCTGGGTGAGAAGTGGCAGCAACTGGCGGAATTGTGGAGGGCGAAGCAACTGCAATACACTTGGCTGCGCGGGCTCGCGGGGCATCACGCGGATTTCTGGCAGGTGACCGGAGACGCCCTCGACTTTGCTCTGGCAACGCTGCGTATCGAAGATACGGAGTTGCGCTCACGGTTAATGAATTCATACCTGGTTCTGGATGCCTATCCGGAGGTTCCCGCGACGCTGAGACGATTGAAGGCCGCGGGTATGAAGCTTGCCATTCTTTCCAATGGGACGCCCGCTATGCTCTCGGCGGCAGTGGACCATGCGGGCGGTGCCGACTTATTTGACGCAGTGCTGTCGGTTAAGGAAGTGCAGGTCTACAAGCCGAATCCTGCCGTCTATCAGTTAGCGTGTAAGCGGCTCGGCGTTGCCGCGGAACAGGTTTGCTTTTTGTCTTCGAATGGCTGGGATGCTTATTCTGCCAAGGCGTTCGGCTTCCATGTTTTGTGGTGCAACCGTTTTGGTCAGGCGCCGGAGAGGATTCCGAAGACGCTTGATGGGGAGATCGCGACACTCAGCGAGTTGCTGGATATTGTTCTAGCGTGAGGGTCGCTTATCGCAGCGCTGAAGCGCTGCCACCCAAAATCATGCGACTGCGGTCTTTGCCAGGGCCAGGCTACGCAACGCCGAGGTTAGAACAGTCTGGACATCATCGGCTGGGCACACATCGCTGGCGCCGGCTTCCATGGCGGCGATCCATAGTTCGTCATCCGGTACGCGATAGGTACACACAATCGGGACGGAAGGAAAATCCTGGTGCAGGTGGCGCACATCCGCGAGACGGGAATATTCCATATCGAGAATCACGACCTCGGGGCGGCGTTGGGCGACCCGCTCGCGGAGTTCGTCCCTGGAGCGCGTTACATGCACCGACTGGAAGTGGGAAGAAAGACTGCCGGCGAGAGATTGGGCGACCTCGGGGTCGCTTTCGAGAACTACAACACTGGAGCCCATAGATCCTCCTGACTTAAAACCGTCAGTTACGGCGGACTAGGGCTGCGGGGAGGGTTTGCCACCTCTGCTCCACAGACATTACGACTTAACGAGCCGGAGACGAATTCGTGACCTACCCGCGGGCAGGTGCCTTTTCCGTTAAGGGCTCAAACGGTTCTGCTTGGAGCTTTCCGTTCTTTTTCAGCAGAATCTCCACCTTGCCTTCAGCCTGCTCCAGTTCCTTGCGGCAGGTGGAAGAAAGATTCATGCCCTCTTCGAAAAGGGTAAGAGACTTCTCGAGCGGCACGTCTCCCTTTTCCAGCTCCTGAACAATCTTTTCCAGTCGCTGAAGGCACTCTTCAAATTTCGCCAACGGATCACTCCTCCTGTATTGATGCTCCTACTTCAGCGAAGGTGTCTAGTCTTTTTTTGTAAAAAGTTGCGGAATGGGAGTCAGTTTTCTCCACAAAGGGAATTTTAACTACTTGCGGAACTGTTCGTTCCCAAAGCCTCAAGCACATCGACCGCTGAGCTGTAACGTCCCTGCGGCGCGCTGATCTGTGCTCCTTGCACGGTGTCCCGAACCGCGAGCAGCATCTCCCGGGCGATGGCGATGCCCTCTTGTCTTGCTGCCTCTGGAGTCTGAGCCTTCGCCATACGCTCTACAATCGAATCCGGAACGGAGACGCGAAGTTCATTCTTCATGAATTCCGCGTTGCGTACGCTGACCAACGGCCAGATCCCAGCCACCACGGGAATTCGGCAGTGCTCAATGCGCCGCAGAAAGTTCTCCAGCAGGCGGATATCGAATACCGGCTGGGTTACGGCGTATTCGGCTCCGGCTGCAACCTTGTACTCGAAGCGTCGGATCTCTTCGTCCAAATCGGTGAGTCCCGGATTCGCGCCGACTCCGATTACAAAACCTGTGCCAGCACCGATTGGATTTCCGCCGAGATCCAGCCCGCGATTTAGGTTGTGAACGATATTGACCAAGCCGATGGCATCCACATCGAATACGGCGGTCGCGTCAGGATAGTTGCCCATCTTTGGAGGATCGCCGGTGATGCAGATCAGGTTCTTGATTCCGACCGCAGCCGCGCCCAGCAGATCACTCTGGATGCCCAGCACGTTGCGGTCGCGGCAGGTGTAGTGAAGGATCGCCTCAAGCCCAGCTTCGCGCTGCACCAGGAGCGAAAGCGCCTGGTTGCTCATGCGCGCCGAAGCGCGTGGACTATCGGGAATGTTGACCGCGTCCACACCCACGGACTTCAAGTATTTTGAGCCTTCTAATTCCTTGCGTATGTCGGTTCCTTTGGGAGGAACCACTTCCACCATGGTGACGAATTGGCCGCGGGCCAGTTTCGCCCCTATAAGGGATCGTGTTTCTAGCGGTTGTGCAGGTATTGCCTTGGGAGCGGCTGCCGCCCCTGATGCATGCGCGGCGGATGTCTTTCCTCTAGCCTCGCCAACGCGCAGCGCGGATTTCATTACGCGGATGTGATCGGGAGTAGTTCCGCAGCATCCCCCAACTAGGCGGGCACCGGCGGCGACAAACTTGCGGGCATAGCTCGCCATGTACTCCGGAGAGCACAGGTAGATGTTTCGGCCTTCCACCGAGCGTGGAATACCGGCGTTCGGTTGCGCGGCGAGCGGCAGGGAAGTGGCAGCGCGCACGCGCTCGATGGCGTCCAGCATGGCCACCGGACCGACGCTACAGTTACATCCAATTACATCTGCGCCCCATTCTTCAAGCCGGGGCGCGAAGGTCTCCGGAGTGGAACCGTCCAGGCAGTTGCCGTCCTCGTCAATTGTAACTTGCACCACCAGAGGCAATTTTGCCCCCACATCCTTGGCAGCCAACATGGCCTGGTGGACTTCCTCAAGGTAGCCGAAGGTCTCAAACATCAGCAGATCGACGCCGCCTTCCACCAATGCAGCAATCTGCTCACGGAATGACTGGCGGGCTTCTTCGAACGAGGTTTTCCCGAGAGGCTCGATTCTTGTTCCCAACGGGCCAACCGATCCTGCAACCCATACATCGAAACTCTTGGTGGCCTCTCGCGCCAAACGTGCGCCTGCGCGGTTAATCTCCGACACCTTGTCTGCCAGCGTATGCCGGGCAAGGCGGAAAGAGTTTGCTCCGAAGGTATTAGTTTCAATGATTTCCGCCCCAGCCTGTAGGTAATCGTGGTGAATGTCACGAATCAGGTCAGGCTGGGAGAGATTTAATTCGTCGTAACAGCGGTTGATGAACACACCCTTGGAGTAAAGCAGCGTTCCCATCGCACCATCACATAGAACTGGAGACTGTTTGATTCGTGCAAGAAAATCACCCGCCATATAGACCAGAATACAGGATGAGGTCAATTTCGCGCATCTGGGCACTAGGGTCGGGCCGATTTCCCGCACGCAAACCAAGGCCAGCGGAAGTCAGCTGCCTCGGCTCTGTTATAATCCGCTATTTCGCACATAAATCTCTGGTTTTCCTGCAGTTAGGAGCCTGACGTTTGAAGAAATCCGCTCTTTTGTCCGCCGTGCTCATAGTCGCCAGTATCGGTCTTGTCTCTTGCGGCACTGCATCGAATTACAGCTCCACACCCGCCAAGTTCACCACTCGCGTTCTCGCCTCTCAAAGCGTCTCAAGTCCAACGGCGGCTGCCGGCCTCGTACTCATCGATGGTTGGATTGATACGCTGGGACGGGGCGGAGTCTCTGCCGGCAACTCGCCTGGCCTTATGGCTATTTCTCCAGACCGGTCGGTTCTGCTGTCCTTTGATTCGTCGAGCAACAAGGTTTATGTGACCAACACGAAGTCTTTGGCTTCGACGGGGAGCATACAACTTCCTGGAGCTACTATTAGCATGGCGATACCGGTAGATGGTTCTGCTTATGCGGCAGTACCTTCCGCTCCGCTGATCGGGTCATCCCCGGGTGCAGTGGTGGGTATGAATATCGCATCCGGAGGCGTTGCTTGGACAATTAGCGTTCCCAATGCGCAAAGGGTCGTGTCGAATTCGACCGGAAGTCAGCTTTTGGTTTTCAGCAATGACTCGGATTCTGTCACGGTTGTTTACCCACAACTGGTGAACACTGGGAATCCGGTTACGGTTACGGTGCCCGGGTTCGACCGTCCGGTCTACGCCGTTTACAGTAGCGATGGCAGCACGGCCTACATTTTGAATTGTGGCGCCCAGTGTGGAGGCACGCAGGCCAGCGTGCAGATTATGAATTTCAGCACCACGCCTCCTACGCCCGGCGCGAAGGTTCTGGTGAATGGCGCTACGGACGCCTATCTCTCGGGTTCCACGCTTTATGTGGCGGGACTGGGTACGCCGACTGGGCCTCTATGCACTTCAATCCCGAGTGCTGCTACAACCGCCGCGCAATATTGCGGATACCTCGACATCGTCAATCTGACCACGATGACAGATCCGTATTACAACAATCCTACGAACGAGATTGCCGTCACCAATGGCTATCACGACCGCATGGATATGAGCAGCAACGGCCAGCTCTTTGTCGGCTCCTATGGATGCACCAGCGTCGGCAACGTGAATGCAACTCCGCCAGTGGGAGAAGTGCGTGGCTGCCTCGCCATCTACAACACCACCAATGGAGCGATGGTAATCCCTCCCGACAACGGCGATGTCACGGGACTGCAGAGCTTCTCGACTCGTTACGTGGAGTATGTTGCTGAAGCCGGCAACCTGCGAGTCTATGACACGACCATCGATGCTCTGCTGATCAATCAGTATATTGAGACGGGAACTATAACCGTTACCGGCCAAGTTGCCGACCTGAGAGCGATCGACTTCTTCTGATCGGGTTTTTCTGATCGGACGTCTATTTCTTATCTTGCAGGTTGCAGAACCAGCTGATGCGCCTTGGATGCGTCGACTGCCTGAGATGTGAAAGGCAGTGGGAACGTGTAGCCTTCGTACCACGCCTTCCATTGATCCATGTAGTAGGGACTGAGGAAATTCCCGCCCTGGCCGGTAACCGTATTCAAGGTTGATTCATCCAGGTCCGCTAGATTTGCGGTAAAGCGTTCCGATGGTCCGTGATTGCGGGTGACTGCTTTCACCGTGTAGCTGCTCCCCGATTGCTCTTGTCGTCCCGGCGCAGTCCAGCGCTGTAGCAGAGGAATTTTCCCCAGCACCGGGTGTTCGATGTCGACGGCATTCACGCTGCCCCAATGCCACTCTGCAAAATTCTTTGGCGCTTCCGGAGCGTTCACTGTGGCTTCCACGGCCGCAGCCAGCAGTTCGTCGTAGTTGGGATATTTTTCCGGCAGCCAGCGCTTGGACTGGTGGAGCATGACGTTCTGCAACCAAACGGTCCGCATTTCCCAACTGTAGGTCTTCCAATTCAATGTAGTTTTCTGTTGCTTTGTATCTTCGGGCGCGGGACCCAGCTTGGGTTCGAGCAGCAGGCGGGTTAACTCCCGCGCCGAGCGCACGGCAATAGTTGCTGCCGTGGATGAGGCGAGCATGCGCCCATCCCAGCTGCGCATGAGATCGGCGGCCTGCTTGGCGCGCGCGGAAGGCTTTGATGCATGATCCACGGCATAGACGAAGCGCTCAGCGGCGAACAGATCGTTTTCCGAATGAACATCGTTCTCGAGCGCAAGCATATCCCCCGGAGCAAACTTTCGCCCCGATTCCAGCACGTGATAAATCCGCGCCGTGCGCCAGGGCGCTTCCCACTCCGCGCTTATGGAATTGGGATAGTTATCCGGCGTGATCCGTCCATTGGCGGTTGCAATTACTCCGGAGGCGGGATTATAGATGCTGGGAAGCTTTTCGAAGGGGATGTAGCCTGTCCATTCGTGGGTGTTGTCTGTCCCGCTGACCGGAAGACTGCCATCGCCGGAGGTGCGAATGGGAACGCGCCCGGTGGTGTGATAACCGATGTTGCCCTCCACATCGGCATAAACCACGTTTTGCCCCGGCGCATCGAGTTGAGAAAATGCCTTGCGGAAATCGTCCCAGTTCTGTGCGCTATCGACATCGAAGAACGGCATGTGCAGGCCGTCATAAAGCGTCCAGCGTAACGCGATCTGCCGCGTCTCGCCCGGAATCAGTTCAGTGACGATGGGACCGTGGCGCGTGATCTTCACATCCACGGTTACGTCTGGCTTGCCTTTGATGTGAATTAGTTCTTCACGATGTTGGGGCTGCTGCCAGCCTTGCGGAGTTTGGTAGACTCCATGCGCGTTGAAATTCTCAATGTATGCGTCGGTTACCGTAGGGCCGACATTGGTGAATCCCCAGGCGATTCGCTGGTTGTGGCCGACAATTACGTAGGGCATTCCGGGCAGAGTGACTCCGGCAACATCCAGATTGCCAGATTTCAGGTGCGCTTCATACCACAGGTTCGGCATCTGGTGGCCGAGATGCATATCGTTCGAGAGCAGTGGTTTGCCGGTGACCGTGTGCGCGCCGGAGACTACCCAGTCGTTCGATCCGTTCACCGCTTCCGGAGCACGCTGCGCCCAAATCTCTGTGGTGCCCTTGTGCTGCGTTACGGAATTATCCGGGCCATCATCGTCTTCGTCATCATCATCATCGGAATCGCCCTGCTTATCCTGGTCGTTGATGTCTGCCCGCATCACAGTGGGTGGGCGATCGTGCCAGGAACTATTCACATAAAGATCTCCGGTGAGTTCGGGTCCGAGCTTGGCCAGTATTTTTTCGCGCGCCATGGTGTCGCCAAAGGTGTAGAAGTTGAGATCCTTCACCATCTGATTTGCGATGACGATGGAATCCTCAGCCTGCCACAGCTGGGGCCGATATTTCAAAATTCGGAACTCAAGCGGAAGGCGATTGGCATGCGCTTCGATGAATGCATTCACTCCGCGCGCGTAGGCGTCGAAGTACAAACGATCGCGTGGGCTTGCCATGGCTAAAGACTTTTTCGCGGCCGCGCGCAGTCCCAGGATGCGCTGCTCGCGGTCGATCTTGAGCGTGTCTTCGCCGAGAATTTCGGAAAGTTCTCCGGCTGCGAAGCGCCGCATGATATCCATCTGCCACAGGCGATCCTGCGCGGTGACGTAGCCTTGGGCAAAAAACAGATCTTCCAGGGAAGCGGCCTCGATTGCCGGAACGCCGTGGCTGTCTCGCGTAACCTTAACGCTTGCGGAAAGTCCTTTCACCGGAAGGCTTCCATCAAGCTGGGGCAGGGCAGAGCGCGCGCTGAAGTAGGCGTAGGCTACCGCAGCCGCGGCCAGCAGGATCGCGATGAGCACCAGCCAAAGGAAGATGCGAAGTCCGTGGGAACGCCGCGAAGTGGGAACGCCGGTTGCCGTGAGAGTGCTCATGAGCAGTTTGATTCTAGGGCGAGACGGCCACGCGGCACAAATGCAGAATGAATCGGTTCGCATAGGGCGCGCAAAAGTGGCGCAAGACGCAACGATCAGGAAGCGCACAACGTTTAGTCATGCCATCGTTTCGGCGGAGTCAAACGCGACTTTCAGCCTAGGAGTTTGGTTCTCTTGTCTGCGTGAGTCGACCTGTTCCCGCTGAAAATGAATTTCATTTTCAAGATGCCCGATGCTATTCTGAGCGTTCATGCTGCAGAAGCGTATCGATGATCAGCCGTCGATTTCTCGCGAGATGGTGCGCGAAGCGCAGGCGATCCTCCACAAGCATCTCAAGCGTGTCGGCCTGAAGCAGACGGCACAGCGCGATACCATTCTGCATACGTTTCTTGAAACTCGCGACCATCTTTCCACCGACGAGCTGCACCGCCTGGTGCACAAAAAAGATTCCGGCATCGGCTATACGACCGTTTATCGAACTCTCAAACTCCTGGCCGAGTGTGGATTGGCCAGTGAGGTAGCCTTCCATGACGGCATTGCCCGTTATGAGCATCAGTACAATCGGCGCAGCCATCACCACATGGTTTGCACGGAGTGCGGCAGTTCGGTGGAATTCTTTTCCCGAGAAGTGGACCAGTTAGAGCAGGAAATTGGGCGCAGGCACAATTACGCTACCACCCGCCATATGTTTCAGATCTACGGGGTTTGTGAAGATTGCCGCAAGAAGCCCGCTTGAGCGCCGACCCAACTCGCGTCAAGGATGCATACCCGTCGCCGCATTCTTATCGTTCACGAAAACGTGCCGGCCTTGGGACGGCCTGCTCGCCCCTAATCGCATCTTAGCTGGTACAGTGTTGAAAGAAGTTCCCCCGCTTCCGGCGCGATAAAAGCGTGGGCATCTCAATGAACTGAAGCTGATTAATAGGAACTGGAGCCATCCTCAATTTGAAACTCACCTTTTCAGCGTGCGTGTGTCTACTCGCCGTGTCGATCTTATTCGCTGATGCTTTTTGCACGGCTCAAAGCGTCCCGCAGACTCAAACATCGCCCCCTGCCGAGTCCACCCAATCGCCCGCCCAGAGTAATTCTCAGGCCCCGACCAACCCGGCCCAGACCGATCCGAAGAAGAAGCAGGATCAGGCGAAGAAAGACGACCGGATGTTTTACGTGATGCCGAACTATCTGACGGTAGATAGTCAAGCGCAAGTGAAACCGGTCTCCTGGAAAGAAAAGTTTGCCATGGCGGCGAAGGGCTCCTTCGATCCGTACGAATTTACTGTCGTTGGCATTGTCGCGGGCATTCGCCAGGCGGAGAATTCTTCCCCGGCGTTCGGACAGGGCGCAGAGGGATACGCGAAGCGCTATGGAGCGGCTTTTGCCGATCAGGTGGATGGCAATATCATGGTGGGCGGCGTTTTCCCCACGATCCTGAAAATTGATCCTCGCTATTTTCAGCTGGGCCGGGGCTCGTACTCGCACCGCTTTGGCTATGCCATCAGCCGTATTTTCGTCGCTCGAACAGACTCCGGGCGGCACATGTTCAACATTCCCGAGTTCGCGGGTAACGGAACAGCGATCGCCATTTCCAATTTCTACTATCCCGCGGCCGACCGCAGTTTTTCGTCGAGTTTGTCAGACTGGGGAGTGCAGATGGGCATCGACGCCTTCGGGAACGAACTTAAGGAGTTTTGGCCGGACATTCACCGCTATTTGCAGAGCAGACATGAGCGCCATCTGCAGAAGCAGCAGCAGAAAATGCCTAACTAACCTCCCATTGCGGATTTCGCACTCGCCGTTTTGTACAAGCTAGAGTGCATCCAAACGCTGATTCAAACAATCCAAGGTTGAGTAGCCGGCAGGAAATAATTGAAAGTACAGCGGATAAGGCACGCGGGAAACTATTGAGGCAGGGGGGAATTTGAAAGCGATTCGACTGTTTTGTATGGCGGTAATATTGGCCGGGATGTTGGCATCAAGCGTTCAGGCTCAGGAAGCGGCGGCGGTGCAGGAACAATCCCGCGAAGAAACCGCGGCCACTGTTGTTCTGGACGCTGCTTCTCAAAATCAGGACCCGCCACGAACGACCACGTCCAAGGATGGCCAGGCCTCCCTGCCCGACGCTCCAACGCCTGCGACGAATCCAAGTAACCCCAATGGAGAGTACGGCAAACAAAACAAGAGGATTCTGGGGGTTATTCCCAATTACCGTGCGGTCAGCGCCAATGAGCATTTGCCTCCGTTGGATTTCAAGGGTGCACTCTGGCTGGCGACGCAGGATACCTTCGACTACTCCGATTTTATTTTCGTGGGAGCGCTCGCGGGAATTGACATGGCCGGCAAGTCGCAGCCGACCTTTGGACAAGGCGCTGAGGGCTTCGGGAAGTATTACTGGCACGTCTTTGTCGACGGCGGCGTAGAAAATTACATGACGGAAGCCATCATCCCGGTGGTGACAAAAGAAGACCCGAGGTATTACACCATGGGCAAAGGCGGATTGATAAAGCGGACCAGTTATGCGGTAAGCCGGCTGTTCATCACCCGCACGAACTCGGGAGGGAGCACCTTCAATCTGTCGGAGATCGTCGGAGCCGGAGCGGCTGCGGGCATCGGCAATGCGTACTACCCGGCACAGGACAACCAGTGGGTGAAAACCTACCAGCGTTGGGGAACGCAGGTGGGCCTGGACGGCGTGTTTAACGTGTTAAAAGAGTTCTGGCCCGATATCAATCATAAGATATTTGGCGGAAAATACTAATTCCGCAGTCACGATGTGGCGAAGCGCTGGGATTCCAGCTTGGCCTGGAAAGTTCTCCGCCGGCCCCGTGCGCAGGGTCTAGTTCCTGTAAAATCAGCAATCGAACTTCAACGGCGAGGAGAATTCATGTCAGAACCAAGTTATGAGGAGCTGAAAGCCCGGTTGTCGCAGTTGGAAAAAGAAGTGGAGACCAAAAAACGCAGCGGCGATCTTATCTTCAAGGTTGGCGAAAAAGGTGGGGTCAGTGTCTATGGACTGGGGCGCTTTCCGGTGACTCTCTATTACGAACAATGGAATCGCCTACTGGGAGCGGCCGACGATATAAAGAAATTCATGGAAGAGAACAAGGCTCGGCTGAAGCTCAAGGAATAGGGCAGCGGGCTTGCGCGCATGAGTTTGCGGCGAGGGCTTGCCGAGGGAAGGTGCCATTCGCTGTTCAGCATTACATTTATGGCATGACGGCCGCTCGCTGCGAGAGAAGATATTGAGCCCGATTATTGGGATTGAGACCTTCCTCGGCAGATATCTTCTTTAGCGGCGCGCCCCCGTATTCCAGGTACGAGTACGAAGGCTGACCGTCAAGAGTAGTTCCTACCGTCAGGAATTCCAACGATTTCACCGTGGCTGGAATCCTCGCTCCGAACCAGCGAGGATCTTCCCGCTGGGTCCACGTTACAAGCGAGAGTACCGCGCCGGCAGGATAGTTGTGCTGCGCTTGCGTTCTTGCGTATTGCACGGCGAGGTCATTGCCGTATAGGGTGGCCATGGTCGAATCCGCCGTGCCGATCTCGGAGGTGATGACCTTCCATTGCAACGGATTCGCGGGCAATCCCGCGACGAACTCTCCCGCAAGCGATGCACTCTGATTCAATTCTGCGGAGATTTTTGGTTCGTTGCTCGAACAGCCCGACATGCTGAGCGCGATAAGAATAGACGGAAGAAAAAGCGCTTTCATGGATGGTCTCATTGTTGACCTCGAATGGGCTCGGTAAAAACGTAATTGGTATTGCGCAACGGGTCGTGGCAGCCGACGCACTCGCTGGTGAAATTCTGGTCCTTACCGTATGGCTTCAGATCGGCTCCGCGCCATCTTGCCCATCCCCAGCCAAGAGTGTCGGCATATTTCTTGCTGTCCCGTACCATGAACTCCACTTGAAAGAACGCTCCCGTGTGGACAAGCCCCTTGTCGTCTAGTCGTTGAAACCAAGCTACTTTGGCGAATGCCGTGCCGTCGGGCCAGGGGTTAATGTGATTTTCCGCGATCGCATTGACCGCAATATCGTTCCCAAGAATCTCCCGCATTGTGTGATTGTCAAAACGCTCCGTACTGCTGATTGCTCTCCAGTTCTTGTAGTCAGGCAGGAATGCGATACCGTTCGGCGCTGCGGCTACCTCCGGGCTAGAGCCCGCCGCTTGCATCCACGCGTCGTACTGGGCATCCGCAGCACTGATGTCTTCGGGTCGCGCAGTTGCATCAGGAGAAACGGAGCTGAGATATTCTTTCAACACCATCAGTTGTTCCGGCGTGATTACCGCTTCGTGATGAACGCGGCTGTATGCCGGCAAGGGCATCGCGCCTAATTCAATCTGGCTCACGGCTTCAAAAAGGGTGGCTTTCTGTTGCGCGGCGGGGAGTTTGCCGATCTCCGAAAAGTTCAGGCGCTTCCTGGCCTTCTTCACATCGCTAACTACCATCCAATACGCTGGCGCAGGTTCGTCGAACCAGGACAATCGCGTTTCATTGGAATGGCAATTGTAGCAGGACGTTCTGAGGATTTGTTTCACCTGAGGAGGCGCTTGCAAATCCGCAGTAACCGGTGGATTGGGCAGTTCGGGCCGGGCAAATTGAATGCCAGCGAAAGCAATCAGCAGGAGAGCGGCGATCCATAGAAATGCTTTAAGCCAAGGGCGCATGTCCTTTTCCCCAAATAAAATTCTGCGAATGGCCTTACAGCTTTGATGCGGCTGAATCCGATGTGACTCGAACCCGACGCGACTCCAATCCAAGGTGACTTCAGGATGGAGCCTCCGAGGATTCGATCAAGGGATTGTAAGGCAGGTTTGCAGACTTGATGCTCCGTACAATTAGTCATCTTCGTGAGAGAAAGTTGAGTGTGAGGAGAGCAGTTCACGCTATAATGGAAAGACTGTGCCCAAGTACTCCATCGTCGTCCCTCTGCACAACGAGCAGGAGAACGTTACCGATCTCTACGACCGTCTGAAAGCGGTGATGGAGACTGCGGGCGAGACCTTCGAAATCGTGCTGGTGGATGATGGCTCGAGCGATCATACCTTCGCCATGCTGCGCGAGATCGCAGCCGTTGATAGCCGCGTCACCGTGGTTAAGCTCCGGCGCAACTTCGGGCAAACCGCTGGACTAGCCGCTGGTTTCGACCACGCTCGCGGCGAGTACATCATCGCCATGGATGGCGACCTGCAGCACGATCCCGCCGACATCCCGATGTTTCTGGAAAAAATTGCGGCCGGGTATGACATCGTCAGCGGCTGGCGGAAAGTCCGAATCGATAATTTCTGGATGCGCCGCATCCCCTCCCGTATTGCGAATTGGTTGATGGCCAAACTGAGCGGTGTCGATATTCATGATTTCGGCACCACCTTTAAAGCCTACCGCCGTGAAATTCTCGAACAGGTGCCACTTTACGGCGAGTTGCACCGCTTCATTCCGGCGCTGGCTTCGTGGTACGGCGCATCGATCTGCGAAGTGCCCATCCGCAACGTGAACCGCGAACGCGGTATTTCGCACTACGGAATTTCCCGTACCTTCCGCGTTTTCTTCGATCTCATCACGATTCGTTTCCTCCTTCGCTATCTTTCCCGTCCGCTGCATTTCTTTGGGACATTCGGAGTGCTCAGCCTGTTCAGCGGCAGCGCCGTCGTAGCCTGGCTGGGAGTAGAGAAGTTCCTGCGCCACGTTCCCGTGATGGCCTCACACGGTCCGCTGATGATGTTGTCTCTCGGCCTGCTGCTCGGCGGTTTGAATCTGCTCGCCATCGGCCTGCTCGGTGAGATGCAAGTCCGTCACTACCACGAACCGCGCCACCGCGCTCCCTATTCCGTCGATCGTGTTCTTCGTTCGCAGAACGAAGAGCACAGCGTCTCGGAATAAGCTTGGTCTCGTCCTAGTAACTGCACGGAAGCCACACGCCAACCTCGCTCCAGATACGAGAGGTATAATGTGCCGTTTGGCTTCTTAGGAGCATTCATCCTCATGGCACAAACTACGCAGCGCGAATTGCAATTGGCCCGCCGCATGTCGCGCCTTGGCACTGAAACCGCTTTCGAAGTTCTAAACAAGGCACGGGCGCTGGAGCGCCAGGGTAAGAGCATTGTTCACCTGGAGATCGGTGAGCCCGATTTCGATACTCCTCCCAATGTGATCGAGGCAGGGGTCGACGCACTGCACCATGGCTGGACCCACTACGGTCCCTCCGCTGGTCTGCCCGAGCTGCGGCAGACGATTGCTGATTATGTGAGCCGCACCCGCGGGGTTAATGTATCTCCCGAAGAAGTGGTTGTCGTGCCGGGAGGTAAGCCAATCATTTTCTTTAGTATACTTGCTTTAATTGATGAAGAAAATGAAGTTATTTATCCGAATCCGGGTTTCCCGATTTATGAGTCGATGATTCACTATGTGGGCGGCCGCGCTGTGCCTATCCACTTGCGCGAGGAGCGCGATTTCTCCCTTGATGTCGACGAACTTGCGGGTCTTATCACCGACCGGACCAAGCTCATCATTCTCAATTCGCCGCAGAACCCTACCGGTGGCGTGATGCAGCGCAAAGTTGTTGAGCAGGTCGCCCAAATTATCGGCGACCGCAATATTCTTGTGTTGTCGGACGAGATATACAGCCGCCTGCTTTTCGAAGGCGAACATTTCTCCATCATGTCCGTGCCCGGGATGCAGGAGCGCACCATCCTCCTCGATGGCTTCTCGAAAACATACGCGATGACCGGTTGGCGCATGGGCTACGGCGTGATGCGCCCGGATCTGGCTGCGCACATCACACGCCTTATGACGAATTCCAATTCGTGCACTGCCAGCTTTACTCAAATGGCCGGCATCGAAGCTCTCCGCGGCGACCAGAGTTCCGTAGATCACATGTGCGCGGAGTTCAAGCGGCGGCGCGATGTGTTCGTTGCTGGGTTGAATAAGATTAAGGGCTTTTCCTGCCGCATGCCTAAAGGCGCGTTCTATGTTTTCCCCAACATCACGAAGACAGGTTGGAAGTCGAAGCCGCTCGCCGACGCACTGCTGGAGCAGGCTGGTGTAGCTGCGCTTTCCGGTACCGCATTCGGCGAATTTGGCGAAGGCTATCTGCGCTTCAGCGTGGCGAATTCGCTGGAGAACCTGCAGCAGGCGCTCGACCGCATCGACCAGTGGACCCAACAAAATCTGTGACGTCCAAAGCGCGATCACACAGGGTATTGCATGCCACGGAAAAAGACTCCAACGCAAACTCGCAAGCCCCAATCAAGCCGGCCGCACATGCCCGGCTACGGCTTGCCCGCAGGCGACAAAGGCCTGCTCCCGTGGAGTTGGGCCGATCAGCGTTTGAAGAAATCGCACAACTATTGGATCACTACCGTCAACGCCGACGGTTCTCCGCACGATATTTCACCGCGCAACATTTCACCACACACCATGGTCGTCTGGGGATTGTGGCAGGACGGTCGTTTCCTGTTCAGTACCGGCAGCAAGTCGCGCAAGGCGCGGAATCTAGCGCAGAATGCGAATTGCGTGGTTTGTACTGAACACGCTCACGAAGCGGTCATCGTCGAAGGCCTCGCTGAAATTGCTGATGTGCCGGCCCGCCGCAAGTTCCTGCCCAAGTATGAGCGCAAGTACAAGTTCGATATGAAAGGGATGAAGCAGGACATTCTCTCGATGAAAGAACCGGTCTTCACAGTGCGTCCGCGCGTGGTTTTTGGATTTTGGGAGGAGGAATTTGTCGGCAAGTCCACCCGCTGGAAGTTCGGGTAAACTAGGCCGAGTGTTAATTGAACCTTACTTTCTTGCAAGGAAAGCATGACCAAAAACTTTCGCGTCTTTGCCACATGCGACATTGGAGAAGCTCTTGAACTGCTGCGCCAACGCGGGTACGAAGTCGAGGTTTATCCCCAGCCGCAGCCCCCTCCGAAAAAGCTGATTCTCGAAAAGGTAAGCTCCGGTATCGACGGGTTGATCACCACGCTGCGCGATCCGATTGATGCTGAAGTTTTTGAAGCCGGCAAGAACACGCTGAAAGTCGTAGCGCAGTATGCTGTCGGGTTCGATAATATCAACCGTGCCGACGCCAACCGTTACAAGATTCCTTTCACCAATACCGCGGACGTCCTGACAGAAGCAACCGCCGAGTTCGCATTTTTCATGCTGGGCATGCTGGCGCGAAAGATGTGGTCGGCCGAGCATCTCACGCGGGACAACCAATGGGGATACTGGCATCCCTATCTGCCGTTTCTCGGCGATGAGGTGACTGGAAAAACTATCGCGATCATCGGCACAGGGCGCATCGGCCTGGCCATGATTAAGAAGTGCGCCGGCTTCGACATGAACATGTTGTGCTATGACCCGGCTTATGAGAATCACGGTTACATCAAGGCGATTCAAGAGAACATGGACTTGCGCCACGCGCGAGGTATTTCCAGGGAAAAGAACTGGATCAAGTATGTGCCGTTTGAAGATGCCCTGCGCCAGGCCGATTTTGTGAGCGTGCATGTGCCGCTGCTGCGTCCGGGAGAAAGCACAACACCTACATATCATCTATTTAACGAGCAGACGTTGCGATTGATGAAGCCGACGGCATTTCTGGTAAACGATTCGCGTGGGCCGGTGATCGATGAAATAGCGCTGGCGAAGGCATTACGAGAGAACTGGATTGCAGGCGCTGCGCTCGATGTGTACGAGAAGGAGCCGTTGCCGGCTGATTCGCCGCTTCGCGATCCTGCAATTGCCGACCGCTGCCGTCTGATGCCGCACTTCGCCAGCGCCGCACGCATCACGCGGCTCTCTACCGATCCTGACAAAGGTATGGCTGGACGCTGCATGCAGGGATTGATCGACGTGCTCGAAGCCAACTACGGCGGCGATGTTACGAAGATGCCGTATGTGGTGAATAAAGAGGCGTTCGCAAATTCATAGAGGCTTCAGTTCGAGTGTGCAGTTCGAGAGAGCGCCAATTCGAAAGCACAGTTTGACAGCGCTACATGCAATTTTTCCCGCTACAATGGTTGCTGCTTGTTGCTCCCAAGGACCCTGATGAAAAAGAGACGCGCTTTTTTTCTGCTGCTGTTCCTGATTCCTCTGATGTCCGCTGAAACGCCTGGGCCGAAGGATCCACTGAAGTTGATCCCCACGCCCAAGGAAGTGCAAGTGGGCGCGGGTGGCTTCTTCCGCGTCCGCCCGACCACCAAAATCCTCGTGGAGTTCGGACACCAATCCGAAGACCGTATTGCGGCGGAAACGCTGGCCGAAGAGATTCGCGACCAATCCGGCATGAGTGTAGATATCATTGGCTCGAAGGAAAAGACCAAACAAGTGCGAAGCACTATTGTGCTGGCGCGCTTGCAGGATCGCAGCATCAAAGACTTCCTGCAAACGAGAGGACTGAAGGCGGATACGATTGGCGACCAGGGCTATCTGCTTTTCGCAGATAAGTCTCACTTGATCGTCGCGGCGAATACAGGCCAGGGCTTGTTCTACGGCGTGCAGACGCTGCGGCAGCTGCTTCATGAAGACGACGGGAAGTTAATTTGTCCAGCAGTTGGAATCCGCGACTGGCCGAGCATGGAGTGGCGAGGCGTGCAGGACGACATCAGCCGCGGGCCGATTCCCACGGAAGAATTTATGAAGCGCCAGATCCGCACCTTGGCGGCCTATAAGGTGAACATGTTCGCGCTCTACATGGAGCACGTGTTCGATTTCGCCAGCCAGCCTTTAGTTGCTCCCAAGGAGGCCGCGCTTACGCCGCAGGAAGTGAAGGCGCTTGTGGATTATGCGCAGCAACGGTACGTCACGATTCTTCCCGAGCAGCAAACCTTCGGGCATCTCCACAACATGTTGAAGTACGAAATCTACTCCGATGTAGCGGAGCGGCCGCATGGCCACGTACTTACGCCGACCAAGCAGCAGTCTTACGACATCATCAAGGCCATGTATGCGGATCTGGTGCCGCTCTTTCCCGGACCATTTTTACACGTTGGCGGCGATGAGACTTTTGAACTGGGCCGCGGACAAACCGCAGCGCGGGCCGCGGAGGTCGGCCTGGGCCGGGTTTATCTCGAGCACATGGAGAAGGTGAGCGGCATTCTGCAGCCCTATCACAAGCAGCTTATGTTCTGGGGCGACATCGCACTCACGTATCCGCAACTGCTCGGCCTTCTTCCCAAGGACATGATCGCCGTGCCCTGGGATTACGACCCGAGGCCGAGCTACGACAACATCATCAAACCGTATCGCGATGCGGGGCTGCGGGTGGTCGTCGCGCCGGGCGCAAATAACTGGAGTCAGATCTGGCCGAACCTGGATGCGAGTTATGTGAACATCCGCAACTTTGTGCGGGACGGGCAGAAACTGGACGCGATGGGCATGCTCAACACCACATGGAACGACGATGGTGAGTCGCTCTATGGAATGGCTTGGCCAGCGCTCATCTTCGGTGCGGCGGCGGGATGGCAAGCGGACGAATCGAACATCGAGCAGTTTAAAAGCGACTACGATTGGGCCTTTTACCGCAACGACGAAGACGCCACTTTTCGCGATGTTCTGGACGATCTGGATCAGGAACATCAGGCGCTGGCCAAGATAAAGATCGAAACCGAGACCGACGATTTGTTTTGGACTGATCCATTCACGCCCGGGGGAGCGAAGATGATGCAGAGGGTCGCGCCCGCGGCGGCCGAGATACGCTTGAACGCAGAGCATGCTCTTGAGTCCCTCTACCGCAATGGCGCCAAAGCCCACGCCAATCGAGACACGCTTGCCGATATGATTCTGAGCGCCTGGCGGTGGGATGCGCTGGGCATGAAGATAGAGTTTGCCGAAGAGATCAGCAAATTCTACTGGGACGCTTTCCAGAACCAGACCGACGCGGGCCGCGTGGATAGTGATCTGGCTGAAATCGCGGACACCAATGCGCGGCTGGATGATCTGCGCGACGCCACTACTCGCGTGAGCCAGATGTACCGCGAAGCGTGGCTGAGAGAGTATTGCCCGTTCTGGCTGGATAATGTTTTGGTGCGCTATGACGAGTTGGCTCGCGAGATTCAGGAAAAGATTGTTGCCGTACACCAGGCGCGCCGCGACTACGATGCGACCAAAATTCTGAGAGCGCCGCAGGAGTTGGGATTTTTCTTGCAGCCTTAGAGACAGTCGCCAGTACCCGGTACCCAGTGAGCGATCTAAGAAACACACCTGATGTTTTCCAACCGAACCAACTGGAAGCTCACGCGCAACCGCCTGACCGAGGCGCTCGAGGAGGTGCGATCAAGCGGTGCACGGGTGCTCGATCTGACGATTTCGAATCCCACACGTGCGGGCCTGCATTACGACGAGCCGCTCATTCTTGAATCGTTGGCGTCCCAACGTGCGCTGGATTACGATCCGCAGCCGAAGGGCTTGCCTAGCGCGCGGGCAGCGGTGGCATCGTATTACCAGAATCAGCATGGGATTCACGGCTTCGACCCGGAGCGGCTCATTCTCACCACCAGCACCAGCGAAGGTTATTCCTTTGTGTTCCGCTTGCTGTGCAATCCGGGCGACGAGTTGCTGGTGCCGAAGCCAAGTTATCCGTTGTTTGAGTTTTTGGCCGACCTACAGGATGTCAAACTCGTGCCTTATCCCCTGATCTACGATCACGGATGGCAAATGGATTTTCCTTCGCTGGAGAAGGCGGTTACGGAACGCACTCGGGGTGTGGTGGTGGTTCATCCTAACAACCCCACAGGTTCGTACGTGCATTCGCAGGAGATGGAATCTCTTAACCGATTTTGCCGTGACCATGAGCTCGCGCTGATTGCTGACGAAGTATTTCTCGACTACGTGCATGATCGAGCGACGCAGCAAAGTTTTGTTGCCAATCAGGACGTACTCACTTTCACGCTGAGTGGAGTCTCAAAGGTCTCAGCGCTGCCACAGATGAAAGTCGCGTGGATTGCCACCAGCGGCCCAGCGCAGGAAGTTAAGGCCGCACAGGCTCGCCTTGAGGTGATCGCCGATACTTTTCTCTCCATGAATGCGCCGATCCAGTGGGCGACGCTGGCGCTGCTGGAGCAGCGAAAAAGCATTCAGCGGCAATTGCTCGACCGCGTACTCGGCAATCTGGCCGAGCTCGATCGCCAACTGGCCGCGCAAAAAATCTGCGAGCGTTTGAGCGTGGAAGGTGGTTGGTATGCGGTGTTGCGCGTGCCAGTGATGCAAACCGACGAGGAGTTGGCGGTCGATCTGCTAAGCCGTAAATCTGTGCTGGTGCATCCTGGGCATTTCTATGATTTTCCGAACGACGGATATCTGGTGCTGAGCTTGATCACGCCGGAGGGCGAATTCGCGGAAGGGATTGGGCGCCTTTTAGAATTGATGATTGCTGATTAATGAATGCTGGTTGAAGGACGATCGAATGGTATGAATCAACAATCAACAATCGTCAATTGCGTCTCACCAGAAACGGATTGCTCTCCCGCTCTTCTCCGATCGTGGTCGACGGCCCGTGGCCCGGGATGACTACGGTGTCGTCGGGCAAAGCCAGCACGGTGCCTCGCAACGATTGCATGATCTTCTGCATCGATCCGCCGGGCAGATCGGTGCGGCCGATGGAGCCGGCGAAGAGCGTATCGCCGGCTATTAAAGTTTTCTCGGCAGGAAAGTACAGGCAGATACTGCCTTCCGTGTGTCCCGGGGTGTGGAGTACGCTGGCCGCGTGTGTACCGGCCTTTACCGTATCTCCGGTGCTCACACTCTGGTCGATCTCGACTGGCCCGGGCGTTGCCACGCCAATCCAAGTGGCCTGCACGTCAAGCATTTTGAGCAATGCATAGTCGTTTTGATTGAGCAGGATCGGCGCTCCGGTGGCCGCGCGCAGCTTCATTGCGCCGCCCACGTGATCGATGTGGGCATGTGTGATGACGATTTGCTTGACTTGCAGGTTATGCTTGCGGATCAGCGCGAGCACGTCATCGATGTCATCGCCCGGGTCGATGACCATGGCCTCGCGCGTGGTCTCGTCGCCGATGATCGAGCAGTTGCACTGCAGCGGTCCGACGGGAAAGATTTCGTGGATCATACTTTCATTGTAACGAGTACTGAGTTGCGTGTGCCGGGCACGAACCAGTCAAGATCAATTCAGGCTTGCTGTAAAGCACCGCTGGCGAGACAATACGCCAACGTGCCTGGGGAGGTTCAGTGGCCAAATACCGTCAGCATGGATATCAGGACCGTGATCGCCAGGATCGTGACCGCGAGGATAAGCCGCGCAAGGAGTTTGCAAAAGAAAAGCCGGCGCCGGTCCCGCTGGCAAGGCGTGATTACAGCATGGGTCCCAAGCCGGTGAATATGCCGGGCACTCGCTCCGTCTCGCGCTGCGCGCAATGCGGCACGGTGCTGCAGGAGATCCCACCGACTGGGCTTTGCCCCAAATGCGGTTTCGAGCTGCACTCCTGCAAGCAGTGCATGTATTTCGATCCCGGGAGCCGATTCGAGTGCATGCAGCCGGTACCGGAGCGGGTCGCTAAGAAAGATGCCCGCAACCAGTGCCACTTCTACGAAATCCGCGTCATCAGAGAAAAGGAAACCTCCACCCCCGCCAGTCTGCGCCCCAACGACGCGCGACAGGCGTTCGAGAATCTATTTAAGAAGTGAGCGGCGAGCAATCTTGCTCCGATTGGAGTTGCGATGCGCCTTATTTTCGCTTTGGTCATTGCGGTTTCTACGCTCCTGTCAGTTCCCGGGCCAGCCTGCCTCGCTCAAACCGCGGGGCAATCTGCGGGTGAGCGGGAGGTTCTCATCGATAGCTTGGTCATCTCCGGCACGCGTGCGGTTGACTCCGCAGAACTCGCCGAGATTACCAACAGCATGTCGGGATCGGCCTTCAGTGACGATTCGGATGAGTTGGAGGAGCGGATCCGCGATCAGTTTCAAAATCACGGATACTTCAAAGTTGAGGTCAAACATCTGGACATCAAGGTCATCGATCCGCTGGCTTCCCCAAAGTCAGTGCGATTAGAAGCCGATGTCAGCGAAGGACCGCTTTGCCGATTGTCGGGCATCGATTTCACGGGCAACCACGCCATCCGCTCACAAGAACTGCGGTCAAAATTTCCGATCAAAACCGGCAATGTGTTCAAGAAATCCGAGATTGGTGGATGTCTGGACAGCATGCAAAAGCTCTACGGTTCCCAGGGATTTCTTGACTCCATGTTCACGCCGAACGCTCAAATAGATTCCGCTTCCACAGTGAAGCTGGATATTGAGGTGCAAGAGGGGCCGCAGTACCGGATGGGCAAGCTTGAGATTATTGGACCGGCGGAAGTTGCGGAGAAGCTGCAGACGCGATGGGAAATTGCGCTGGGGACGGTTTTCGACGCGAGCTACGTGAGAACTTTTCTGGATGCAAATAGCTCGCTTCTTCCGGCAGATTTTAATGAATCCAACGGCGTAAAATTGTTGAAGGACTGCAGCGACGCCACGGTCGCTGTCCATTTCCATCTGACGTCAGATCCGCAGCACGATGCGCTCGATCAAGCGAAGAGTATGGATTGTGATGATTCCGCCAGGAAAAAGAAGAATTCAGATTAGATGGAGGATATTTCTTCCAGGCCTATGGTTTCTGCGTAGGCCGCAGCAGAATCTCGCTCACAAACGATTGCGGGCTCTGCGTCACCAGCATAGCCACGGCGTGCGCCACGTCTTCCGGTTGCAGCATTTTTGCGAGGTCCTTCCCCACGTGCGGGCTCAGTTCCGTGTTGGTCGAGCCGGGACAAATCACGGCCACGCGGATGTTGTGGCCGCGCAACTCCTCGGCTATGGAGTAGCTGAGTCCATTCAAACCCCATTTTGAGGCGGCATAGGCAGCGCCATTTGGCAGGGCGTTCTTTCCGGCCAGAGACGAGATGTTGATGATGTGCCCAGACCGCGCCCGAATCATCAGAGGAGCGAACGCTCGCACCGCATAGTAAACGCCGCGCAGGTTCGTGTTCAGGATCTCATCCCAACCATCGGGCGGAAGCTGGTGCAGCGGGCCGTGCCACCCTCGGATGGCGGCGTTGTTCACCAGAATGTCCACGCGTCCAAACGCGCTTTCGACCTGCCTGGCGGCTGCCTCGACCGACGGAAGACCGGCCACGTCACAGGGGATGACCTCGGCCTTCCCGCCAGCCTTAATGACGGCTTGCGCCGTCGATTCCAGGGCGGAGCGAGTGCGCCCGCACAGCACGGCGGTGGCGCCCAAATTCGACAATTTCTGCGCGATAGCAGCACCAATACCGCGGCCCGCGCCGGTCACCACCGCGACAGTTCCGGATAACGGATAAGCTGTTGGAACCGTATTCATTAGAAATTCCCTCTAACCTCGACATCCGGCATCTATGCCGCGCGAAAATGGACCATCTGCGTGGCCACACTTCTGCATCTTATACAATAACCTTGAGGGTAACCGGGAACTTGCTTGCCTTCGAGTGAAGAGGTACATATAATCCGGCAACCGGGAATACAGGGCGAGTGTCGTTGTGTCCCGCAGCCGCAGATGCGAGCATTTCTGTTTCCTGAAATTGTCGATTCCCAAAAGGCCCAAGGAGCCACACTGATGAAAAAGATTCTGGTCACGGTTGTGCTAGGAGCTGCTGCACTGGCAGCGGCTCAGACCCCTGCTCAGCCGCCACAAGGACAAACCGCCGCTTCCCCTGCACCTTCGTCGTCCGCGCCGGCCGCGCAAGCGCCGGTAATCAAGGACCCAGCCGAGTACAATGCTTATGTCGGGGCAATCGGGCAAAAAGACCCAGCAGCGCAGATCAGCGGGCTGGAAGCGTTTCGGACGCAATATCCCAATAGCGTGATGAAGACAGCCGTACTGCAGACCCTGATGCAGGACTACCAGCAGACGAATAACCAGGCCAAGACCATCGAAACTGCAACCCAGTTGGTAGCGGCTGATCCGACCAACGAGCGCGCTATATTCCTGCTCGCTTACATCGATCGCCTAAAGGCCCAGGGTGGGGACACTAATGCCCAGCAGGATCTGGTGGATGCGAAGAAATACGGTCAGATGGGATTGGATGGCCTCTCAAAGTTTACCAAGCCGGATGGCACGTCGGACGCCGATTTTCAAAAGATGAAAGACCAGATGACCGGAGTTTTCAACGCGGCCATCGGTCTCGCCGACCTGACCGCGAAAGATTATGAGGACGCGAGAAAGTTTCTGCGTGCCGCCGTTGATAGCAATCCTGACTCCCAGAAGGACTTCAGCACAGTTTATCCCCTTGCTCTTTCCTATGCCGGACCGACCCCGCCGGATCCAAAGCTCACTCCCGATCCGATCAATGCCATCTGGTTTACTGGCCGTGCTTCCGTCCTGGCGCCGAACCCGCAATATCAACAGCAGTTCGAGAAATACGCTAAGAACCAATATCTGAGGTACCATGGCGGAGACGACGGCTGGACCGATGTCCTGGCTCAAATCAAAGCCAACCCGGCGCCGCCTGCTGGTTTCGCGATCAAACCCGCACCCACCCCGGTCGAGCAGGTCCATGCCATGGTCACCTCAAAGAAGCCGGAGGATATGAACTTTGCGGAGTGGCAATTCGTGTTCACCAACGGCTCGCAGGAAGATCAGGACGCAGTTTGGAACGCTATTAAGGGCAAGGGTGTGGCGATGACTGGCACGGTCATCAGCGCTACCGCAACGGAATTTCAGATCGCCGGTAGTTCGGATGACATCGATGCCAAGAAAGCCGACATCACGCTTACCTTTGAAGAGAAGGTCCCGCTGAGGCTCATACCGAAAGCAGGAGCCAGCCTGGACTTCACGGGCCAGCCGGCTTCCTATACTCCAAACCCATTCATGATGACCATGGAGAAAGGCCAGTTGGTGAAACCGAAGGCTGCGCCGAAGCCCACCGTGCATCACAAGGCAGCAACTTCAAACTAGAAGCTGGATACGCGAGTAAAAAGGCAGCCCTCGCGGGCTGCCTTTCTTATTGGTGGTAAGAAACGGTAATGCGGCGGACTGGTGTTCGTTAGCGCGCCGCTTTCTTTTCCAATGTTACAGGACGAGCGCTGCGCGGCGGGCGCTTTGCGCCATCCCGCAGCTGGCGAACATCGATCTTAAGTTCAGTGATGGTCCGGCTCAGAGTGTTGCGGTGCATGTTGAGCTCGCGCGCGGCGCGGCATTGGTTGCCTTTATTCTCTTGCAGGACGGTGAGGATAAACCGCTTCTTGAACTCTCGCACGCCCTCGGAATAAAGGATGTTGCTTCTGTACATCTGCAGGATGAGCGCTTCCAATTGATCTTTCACGATAGGTCTCTCTCTCGTTTGATGTCTTAATTTTTACTTGCCTGCCCCAACGGCATTTATTTCGACCCGGCGGCCGGTGCGCCTGTCAGTTCCTTCGGAGCGCGGTGCAGAAAATCCAATCCCTCGTAAAATCGCGCCCGCAACTCCGACGGAGCTACCCAGATCGCAGCCCTTCCAGCCACCAGGAAATACGGCGCCAGTTCCGACTTCTCCAGCATCTTCGAAGTCGGGGTGAAGGCGGTCATTCCCATCAGGACGACGGCCACTACCAGCGCACCTTTCAAAACGCCCAACAACGCGCCCAGAAAGCGGTCAAAACCGCTCAGGCCGGCTGCCTTCATCAGCTTGCGCGCGATCCTGCCAGCAATACTGAACACGATCAAAATCGCAAAAAAGATGATAAGGAAACCGAAAATCTGGGCCAGTAGTTCCGACTTCAAGAACGACATAAACCACTCGGCAAGTCTCTGATATTGCCAAGCAGCGACTATGTAACCGATAACCAATCCAGCCATGCTCAAAGCCTCGGCAAAGAAGCCATGCATGGCCGCTAACACAACATTCAGCAGCACGACAATAACAATCGCCCAGTCTGCCACGGTCATCGTACTCTCTCGCGGGCTGTTTTCCGGAGGACCGTCCTGCAGCCGAATATTCTGCAGCCGAGCGTCTTGCAGCCGAAAACCCGGCGTCTACCCATCCAGTTTTTTCCCCGTAATTTGAAGGTAGGCGTCAAGATATTTTTCACTGGTCCGGAGTGCGACCTCGGAAGGCAGCGCTGGTGCGGGTGGTTGCTTGTTCCAGTGAATCTCCTCCAGGTAATCACGCACATATTGCTTGTCGTAGGATTCCTGCGACCGTCCCGGCTCATATTTATCCGCGGGCCAGAAGCGGGAGGAATCCGGAGTAAGTACCTCATCTGCCAGCGTGATTCCCTGGGCGGTTTGTCCAAACTCAAACTTGGTGTCGGCGATGATGATGCCACGCTGACGGGCATAGTCCGCCGCTTTCTTGTAGACGCGCAGACTCAAATCCCGCAGGCGGCTGGCAGTCTCGCTGCCCACCAATTCGCACATCTTCGCGAAGGAAATATTTTCGTCGTGCCCACTCACGGCCTTGGTGGATGGAGTAAAAATCGGCTCTGGGAAAGCTTCGGACTCACGCAATCCCGCAGGTAAGTCGATGCCGCAGACCTTGCCCGTGGCCTTGTATTCCTTCCAGGCAGAGCCTGAAATATAGCCGCGTACAACGCACTCCACAGGAAACATCTGCGCCCGCCGCACCAGCATCGATCGGCCGCGCAATTGATCGGCGTATTTCTGCAGCTCGCGGGGGTAGCGCTCCACATCCGCCGTAATGACATGATTGGCAACGACGTCAGAAAGGAAGTCGAACCAGAACAGCGAAAGCTGGGTCAGGACGCGGCCCTTCTGCGGGATGCCGGTAGCGAGAACGTAATCGAAGGCGGAAATGCGGTCGGTGGCGACGAACAGCAGGCGTTCGTCATCCAGTTGATAAATGTCGCGCACCTTGCCGCTGGCATGGAGTTGGAGATCGGGGAAATCAGTTTGTAAGAGGACGGGATCGAGAAGTTTTGAGCTCATGTCGGAATTTTACAGGCAAGCAGCGAGGCCGTATTTTAGACCGTCAGAAATTTTTGTCAACGGCAGAGATCACTACGTTGAGGTAGGTCCGTATCCTATTGAGGGGGAATGCATTGGCGGTGTGCGAGCTCATGGAAGCTGGAAGCCGCTGGCATCCTCAGCCGATGCGCTGTGGAAAAGCTGAGGATAAGAGTGGATATCGTGGGGCAACGGGAATTCGACAACCTCGCCAGGTCCCCCCTTTGACAAGGTTTCACGCCGCTCCGAAGCGCACCGATACCAGTTTCGACACTCCGGGCTCCTGCATAGTCACCCCGTAAAGGACAGGAGCGATGCTCATCGTCTTCTTGCTGTGAGTGATGAGCACGAACTGAGTCTTGATACTCATCTCTTTCACCAGCTCGGTAAAGCGGCCGATGTTGGCCTCATCGAGTGGCGCGTCGACTTCGTCGAGGATGCAGAAAGGACTGGGTGTGTACTGGAAGATGCCGACCAACAGGGCAAGCGCGGTGAGCGCTTTCTCGCCTCCGGAAAGCAGCAGTACGCTCTGCAGGCGCTTGCCGGGAGGAGATGCGACCACGTCGATGCCGCTCTCGGTGGTGTTTTCCTCGTCGGTAAGTTTCATGAATGCGTGGCCGCCGCCAAAGAGCTTCTTGAAAGTGACACCGAAGTTCTCATTGATCTTCGCGAAGGCTTCCTGGAATTTCTGGCGCGAGACTTCGTCGATCTCACGGATGGTCGCGGTGGTGTTCTCGATGGACGAGATCAAGTCTTTTCGCTGGCCGTCGAGGAATGTGTGCCGCTCGGCGGTCTCACGATACTCTTCGAGCGCCATCATGTTCACGGGGCCCATGGCTTCGAGCTTGGCGCGCATATCGCGATATGACTGGTCGCAGACCGTGAGTTCATCGCCGGAGACGATGGCGAGAGTGGTGTCGGCGAGCAGAACCGGACGCTCGATGCCAAGTTCGTTCAGGCAAGTGTCCGCCATGTGCATGGAGTCGGCCTGCAGCTTGGCGGCAGCGGCCTGCAATTCACCCCTGCGGTCGCGAGCTTGATCGAGAAGTTGACGTGCACTGCGCAGCAGTTCGTCGATTTCGGCGAGGCGCGCCCGGAGTTGATCCTTTTCAAATTGCAGCAATCCCTCTCTTGCCTGGCCCGCGTTACGCTCGGCTTCGAAGTCGGTGGCTTGTTGTTCGAGTTGTAGATTCTCAGCTTCGCGCTGCAGCTTTTCTGCGGTCGCGGCTTCGATTTGCGATGCGAGCGTGTGCAAGCGCTCGCTCATCTCACTGAACAAGGAATCGATGCGCCCCAGCACAGCCGCGGCGGAACGATGGCGTTCTTCCAGAGCCGCAACCCTGGCTACACGCTGAGAGCTGCTCTGGGCTGCGTCTTCGCGCCGTTGGCGCAGCAATCCAAGAGATTCCTGTGCAGCGGTAATCTGCTGCTCGAGTTGAACGCGAGTCTGTTCCAGCGCGTTGATTTCCGCCTGTCGGGCAGTGATGGTCGATTCCTGCTGGGCACGCTCGGCAGCGATCCGTCGCAACTCCGCCTGTGCAATGCTCATGCGCTCGGTGACGCGGGCCAGTTCGGAATCGAGCTGCTGAAGCATGTGGCCAGAGGTCATCGACTGATGTTCGGCCTCCCGCTTCTCGCCTTCCAGTCGTTCCAGCAGGGCAGAGAACTCTTTAATCTCACGGCCCAACGTGAGCACGCGCATCTCTTCATCCCGTAGAGCGCGTTCCAGATCTTCAAGCTGGCGCAGAACTTCGCGCAGTTCGCGCTTCATCGAGAGCGGACCTTCGGCGCGCTGCTTGCCGCCGGTAACGGTCACATTGTGGAAGCACTCGCCCGATTGCGAAAGAAAGAATGCGTCGGGATTTTCGAGGGCCAGGCCACGCGCAGTGTCGGCGCCGGGAACGATGTAACCGTCACGAAGCTTCGGCAGAATTACTTCCAGCGACTTTCCGAAGCCGTTGAGAACGCGAATGGTGTGCTTCAAAGGCACGATGGATGCCGTCGGCGGAGCGCAGTGCGCCGCTTCATCAAGGACAAAAGAAAATTTGGCCTGCGCATCTTCGGGGTGAACCAGGAAGGTGGCGCGGCCATCGACATCGCTGCGCAGTAGTCGAAGGCCTTCGTCGGCGGCGTCCCAGGACTTGACCACGATGTAGTTCAACTCATCGCGCAGAAAATCCTCTACGACGTGCTCAAAGCGCGGCTCGACTTCCAGAAAATCCGCGAGCACTCCCACCGGAGCGAGGCCGCTCTGCATCACGCCCGATTGAAAAAGGCGGCGAACCGATTCCGTGGAATACCCATGCTCGGCGATCACGGCTTCGAGAGAGCCTTTCTTTCCCAGTGCCGTGGCAAACTCGGCGCGCAGGATGTCCAGATGAGTCTTCGCCCTAGTCTCATCAAGTCGCTTGGCTTCAAGCAAACGGCGAAGCTGGCTGATCTCTTCGCCGATTCCGGCGACGCGTTGGGTAACCGTTTCAAACTCCAGCGCAAGCTGGCCGCGCTGGCCGCCGAAGGTTTCCACCTGAAAGCTGGCGTTGGCGATTTCAGTTCGCAGACGCGAGGCTTCGCGATCCGCCCCGGCAAGTCGCTCTTCGGCCTGCGCCAACTGGTTGCGTAAACGCGAGACCGACGACACTGTGTCAAAGATGGCGACGCGCGACTCTTCCTGCTGGTGCTCAAGTTCGGCCAGGGCAGTTGCCGCGGCTGCGGCCTCTTGCTGGGATAAGGCAAATTCGTGCTGGGCAGCAGCCAGATCAGCTGCAGCGGATTCGAGCACTTGCCGGTTGGAATCGCGCTCGGCTTCGAGCGCGGTCACACGATGACGAGCCTGCGCGAGTTCAGCCTCCGCCGATGCGGAACGCACTACCAGTTCGGCGCAGCGCTCTTCGTTATGGCGGCGGCGGGCGCAAGCGCGATCGATTTCCAAATCGAGCTGGCTGAGGCGCTCGCGATTCTCACGCAACTCGGTCTCGATGGCATAGCTGCGTTCCGTGCCTTCGCTGTGCTCAGCCTCAAGCTGTTGCACGGCTTCGGTGCGATGCTGCATGTCCTCGGCGAGCGCATTGAGTTGGGCGTCGAGTTCCGCGCTTTCCAGTTCGATGGCAGCGAACTTGCTGGCAAGTACTACGCGCAGCTGAGTGCGCATCTCATCGCGCAGTTTGGCATAGCGCTCGGCCTTCGATGCCTGCCGCTTCAGCGAATTCATCTGGCGCGTCACTTCTTCGAAAATATCGTTGATACGGGCGAGGTTCAGCTTTGCATCTTCCAGGCGTGCCTCGGCAAGGCGCTTCTTTGTTTTGAACTTGGTGATTCCGGCGGCTTCTTCGAGAATCGCCCGCCGGTCGGTGGGCCGGCTGCTCAGAATCTGACCGATGCGTCCCTGCTCGATGAGCGCATAGGTTTCCGGCCCAAGGCCGGTGCCCATGAAGAGTTCCTGAATGTCGCGCAAGCGGCAGAGTTTTCCGTTCAACAAGTATTCGCTATCGCCGAAGCGGAACAGGCGACGCGTGACTACGATTTCGCCCGTGTGGAATTGTTGCTGGTTGAACTTTCTGCGGCGAATCTTGAGCACTACCTGCGGCGCGCCGATTACAGCCGCGGAAGTAGCCACGGGAGCAACCGCATGAACCGGCAACGCAAAGACCGGTTCGTCGTCAGGGAATGCGACCGCGATGGTAGTAATTTTCGAGCGCGGGACTTCAACTTCTTCGGTTCTGCCGGGCTGCGCATCTTCTACGGCTCGCTCGGTGTCTTCTGCGGCGCGCGCGCGAACGGCGGCTTCGTCCCAATCGTCGGCTGGACGTCGCGATGCCTCCGCGCTAACCGGAAGTTCATCCTGAATGTCGATTTCGGTGGGTGCATCTGCGTCGGTGCCGGGATACTCTTCGGGATCGATCAGCGTCAGCGAGACCTCAGCCATGCCGGTGGGCTTGCGATCACGCGTGCCCGCAAAAATCACATCTTCCATGCGCGAGCCGCGCAAGGTCTTGGCCGACTGCTCGCCCAGCACCCAGGAGATGGCGTCGGCAATATTCGACTTGCCGCAGCCGTTCGGCCCGATGATGGCGGCAATACCGTCCCCGTGGAACTTGAGGTCGGTGCGGTCGCAAAACGATTTAAAGCCGAGAATCTGAAGCCGCTTCAGTTTAAGCAACGGGAACTCCTTCAAAAAGCAATGGCCGGTGGCCAGTTGTCAGTGGCCAGTCATTCGTTAAGCTGCCTGCTGGCCTATTTACCAAACGGATACCTTTGCTTTCAGCAAAGTGCGGCGCTCGGTTCAGTCCGTCCCCGGCTGGGTTGGGCGGGCACAAATTACAGCAACTGTAACGGTGAAATAGGGGCGGGGTCAAGCAATATAACACCATATATTGTATGGCCTTAAGAGCGAGCGCGTTGGGTTGCACACACATTGCAGCAATTGAGCATTTTACGGGTGAGGGAAGGACGAGGCGGGAGAATCGCGAGAGCAGAATTATGGTAGCGCGGGGCCGCGGCAAAAACAATGGCAAGAGGGAAGCTTAAAGGTTCTTCACAAGATCTTCCACGCTCAACTCGATGTCGCGAAGAATGGAACGTAAGAGACCCGGACCGAGCGTTTCACGAGAATGCACAGGCACCGTGGTTACACTGCCGTCCGGGTGTCTGAGGAAAACGTGGCTGCCACGGGTTCTCACAACTTCGAATCAGATTTTGCGAAGGACGCGAACGGTTTCTTTGCCACTGACCTGCGGAAGCCGCGTCATACAGAAATTTGCTGAATACCAACAAGCTCAAGCGAGGCTGCATTCTGGCGGGTATCCTCCAGGCATAGTTCGACCACCTCGTGTACGCGCTTCATAAGCGTATCGAGATTCTTAGCTTGGGTATGGCAACCCCGCCGAGCAGGCACGGTAGAACGTAATAGCCTTGCTCGTCCCGCTCGATTAGCACTGTGAACTTACGTGCGTGTTTCACAAGTGAATTCTAGCATGGGGAGAATTGACGTCGAGGGTAGTGGACCAGCGAGGTGGCGACGGAGCGTTGCCTCGCTGCGCTAGGCTGGACAGCCGAGGCGGCCGTCCCCAGACGAGGCAGGAGAGATCGGAGTTTAATTGTCGCGCCCATCCTGTTGGCCGGGCGTTTCTTTTCTCCTCCCCCTGCGATTTCGTTGCGGCGGTGTGGCGGCGGATGCTGGGGGATTGAAGTAGGCGTCGCTGAAGACTATATTGCCCTGAAACGCTTTCATGCTGTCGCGATAGCGCAGGGTAGAGATGGTGGTGCGAATTTCCACTTTTGCTTCTTCCAGGGTCAAGGTTTGCCGCCTGATCATTTTGTAGATGAAATGTGCGCCGGAGGGGTCGGAAAACACTTGGGAAACTTCTCCGGGCTTCAGGTCCATGACCGATTCGTGTTGCGGAGGCAGCGTGGCGCGGCGCACATTCTCCAGCTTGGTGTTGACGGTGGTTTGTCCGAATCCGGCATCCTTGTAGGCTTCGATTTGAAGTTGATCGAGGTCTTCGCCGTTCGCGGCGCGGGCGCGGAGATCAGCGGCGACTTTTGCCATGGCATCTTCGCCGGATTTGTTTTGTGCTTCTTGCCGCTCGGCGGGTGCGGTTTGCTTGGTGCGGGGAACGAAGATGCGCGCCAGGGTCGCTTGTTCGAAAGAGGACCGGTTCTTCGCGTAGTAGTCCTGGAGATCGGTGTCGGTGATGTGGTTGGCTTCTTCCTGCAGCGCGCGGCTCAGGTCCTGGCCGAGCAGTTGCATGCGGGCATAGCGCATCTCTTCTTCGAACTCCGGGGCTTTATCGAGCCCGCGTTTTTCCGCAGCGGCCGACATTCTTAGATTGCGCGCATAGGCGTTGGCTACATTGAGTTTCAGAGACTGCGACATGCCCGGCTGTAACGCTTCAGTGAGCTTTTCAAATTGTGCGCGGGTGATGACGGTTTGGCAGGGATGATCCGGTGGCGCCGGAACGGCGCAGAAATCATTCACTGTGATGACGGGATCGTCAGGCCCGACCTTTATTTCCGGGGCCTTACTCGCCACGGGAGCTGCGGCTGCGGAAGTTGGCTCCGCTGGCGCGGCTTGCCCGCAGGCGAAGCTAGCGAGCAGGATACACAGGAAACACTGGAAGCGCATGAGTCAGTATCCTCGGCGCGGGCATTGTGCGGCAAACGAAGCGGGCACGCAGACTGGCTGCGTGCCCGGGTTGGAGATAGTCGTCAATCCGCTCATTATTTTTCGAAGGCCCCCATGTTGATTTGTCCGTTGGCATTGACGCGGGGATTGCCATTGAAGTCGACCGTGCCGAAGTCCGCAGAGCCCAGACTGGCGTTGCCCGTATTTTCGGCGGGAGAACTGGTTGTTATGTCAAAGTTCGGGGTAGGAGAGCAGGTCGTGATTGGAGTCGGCGGGCCGCTCTCTTTGGTGGAGGTGCAGGTGGGTACGGTGATGTAGTCGGGATTGGAGAATACGGAATTCGCATCCTGCCCGGTCTTGGATTGATAGGACGAGAAGGAGGAGTAACTCTTAGCGTTCAGCTCGAATGTTGTTGTTGAGCTGGTGGTGTAGAAATCGTTGTAATTCGAAGTTACTCCGCTGCCGGCGACGTAGCCATACATGAACAAACCTTCGGCACCGGTATAGACGACGTTGTTCTCGAACAGAATGCCGGTGGCTCGGTACTGGATCTGGAACTCACCGCTGCCGGTCTTCTGGGTGTCGTTGTCGTAGAGGCTGTTGTTCACGATGGTGATGTTAGTGCTTCCGCCGGTGCTGGATTTGTTATAACCGCCCACAGAAACGCCGCAGGAATTTGCGGCGTAGATCAGATTGTTGCGGATGATCACGTTGCTTGAGACTTCGCCCTCGGTCTCGCTGGCGGCTTCGATGTTCAGGTCGTTACCGTAGAGCGTGTTGCGCTCGAACGTCACCTCGGTGCAGCCATCGCAGTACAGGCCGTCCTCATCATAGGAATTCCCCTCGCCGGGATTCTTGAAGGCGCTATTGTTGTAGATGAGGTTGCCGTAGACGTCTCCGTTCTTGGCCTGATCGTAGCCGGTGGGGCCGACGCCCTCGAAGCCGATGGCATCCATGCCGATGTTGTCATTGTCGTAGATGGTGTTGTTGGAGACCACAAAGTTCTGAACGTTGCCGTTGTATGTGGTGGTCTCGCTCTCTCCGGTAAGGCAGCCGGTGACGGTGTTGCCATTGACCGTCACGCTGAGAGGCGTGGAACTGGTGCCAAACACGCCGATGCCATAGGCGTTGCCGTTTTTTCCAGCCGTGGTTTGGATGTTCTTCACCGTGTTGTTCAGAATGTTGATGCCGGTGCCGCTGCCGGCAATGAGGATTCCGGCGGGAACATCATTCTTGCTCGAGGTTTTGTAGTTCTGCAGGGTGAAGTTTTCGATGGTCAGGTAGCTCACTCCGCTAGTGGCGCCAATCATGAACAGGCCTTGGGTGTTGCAGCAGAGGAAGCCGTTGCTGGATTCGAAGCTGGGGGTGGTACAGCAGGCAACGCCGGTACCATCGACGATGGCAACGCCTTGTCCGTTGAAAACGATGGGCTCGCTGGCCGTCCCTGAGTTCGCGAAGAGATCGCTCTCGTTGTAAGTACCAGCTCCTACATAGACGGTGGCGCCAGCCGTAGCTTTAAGAGCCGCATGTCCGATGGTGAGCCAGGGCGAGCTCGCACTGCCGCTATTCGAGTCGCTCCCGCTTTTCGATACATAGTAGGTTGCTCCGGATTGGGCAAGAAGTGAGGTTGCGGTGAACACGGCCAGAGCGAGAAACAGCTTGCAAAGCGATTTCATTTTCCAATCTCCTTTTCAGCCAAACGTAAGTACCCGAAGAATGAACATCGGGGTTCACAGCTTTGCCCATGCCCTGAAATTCGAATTGCGGCAAAGCTTAGGACGGTTACGAATAATTGTCAATAGTTATGTTTAGTTTCGTTTCGGCAGGTATGTACTTGCGATTTATTTCCATTGAGAGGGAAGAGCCGAGGGAGCGAAGAGGCTGTCGATACCGGCCTTTGATTGACAACGACACTTCGGTCAGTTGGAGCAGGCTGCTCAGGCATTACGCAGCTGCGAATCGATTCAGGCTTGCTCTCCGATGTACCAGGGCGCACTTACAGTGAAGATGCGCTCATTGCCGCGGGCGAGCAGCACCCATTCCAGCAGGCGGCCGCGCTGATTGTGGAGGAAGTATTCGTACCATTTATCCTCCACTAGTTCGGGGATAACCACGACAATGCTGCGAGTGGGATTCTTCTTCGAGAGATCGAGAACGAACTGCACGATGGGAATAATGACGAAGCGGTAAGGGGATGGCAGTATGTGAAGCTCGGGCGGTTCCTTGCCCGCGGCGCGAAAGGGCTTCTTCACATAGTGTTCCCACTCGTCGTGCAGCAATTCGGAATATTCGTTGGGCTCAACGTGCAAGGCAATTACTTCCGGTGATAGCCGGGCGGCAAATTCAATTCCCTGGCGCGTGATGTTGCTCCAGCGGTCGATGGCAATTACCGCAATGGGATGCTGGCTGAGACCTTCCGCGTCGACGGGAATCTTGCAGGCAGTAAGCACCTTCACCGAGTGATAGTGGCGGCGGACAAGGGTGAAGAGAAAAATCGTCAAGGGAATGAAGAGCAGCGTAATCCAAGCGCCTTCCAAGAATTTTGCAACCAGTACAACGGCCGTTGTACTGCCTGTAACGAGAGCGCCGAGCCCGTTCACAAATGCGCTCTTCAACCAGTGCCGACCGCGATTCTTCCGCCAGTGCATCACCATGCCGGCTTGGGAGAGCGTGAAGGCAAGAAACGCGCCGACAGCATAGAGCGGGATAAGACGGTCGGTGACTCCACCGAAAAGAATAAGCACACCGCCACAGAGCGCTGCCAGCACGACGATGCCATAGGTGTAAACGAGCCGCCGTCCGCGATAGCCGAAGGCATGCGGCAGATAGTTATTTTGCGCGATGGCGCGGCAGAGACGCGGAAAATCGGCAAACGCGGTATTGGCGGAGAGAGACAATACGACGAGAATTGAGCCAATCGTCAAGTAATAGAAAAAGCCTCTGCCAAAAACCGCAGCGGTCAGCATCGAGAGAATGCTCTGATAGCCGGGCTGGCCCGGATCGGTGGCAGCAATTCCGTAGGTCCTTACCAGATACGAAATTCCTGCTAACAACACCGCGAGCAGGAAAATAATCACAGTGAGAGTGCGCTGAGCATTCTTGACCGTAGGCTCCTTAAACGCCTTCACTCCGTTGCTGACGGCTTCCACTCCAGTTAATGCCGTGCAGCCGCTGGCGAAAACCTTCAACAGCAGCCAATAGCTCACGGCCTCCGTTATAGGAGGTGGAGGTGGAAGAGGAACTGCCGGTGTGGGATGCCCTCCGCTAATGAGAACGCGCACAATGCCCGCCACAATAGTGATGAGAAGCGTCCCCACAAACAGATAAGTCGGAATCGCAAACGCAGTGCCCGCTTCGCGCACGCCGCGGAGATTGAGAATAGTGATGACGATAAGAATGCCGACACAGAGTGCAACCGTATGAGGTAGTAACGACGGAACCGCTGAGATCAGAGCGCCAACTCCCGCAGAGATGCCCACTGCGGCCGTCAAAATGTAATCGGCGAGCAGCGCGGCAGCGGCCAGCAAGCCAGCTGGCGCGCCAAGATTGAACCGCGCCACGGTATAGGAGCCACCGCCAGAGGGATAAGCGGCGATCGTCTGGCGGTATGAAAAATAGACGATCACGAGCAGCGTGATGATGGCTGCGCTGATGGGCACGATATAGCGAACGCCAAGAAGTCCAAGCGGGATTAGAAGGCTGAGGGCCGCTTCCGGGCCGTAGGCTGCCGAACTAAGGCCATCGAGACCAAAGATCGGAATGCCCTGTATAGGGCCGATCTGCTCGGCACGTTCGTCGCTGGTCCGGATGGGTTTGCCGACAACGAGATCGAGTATGTTCATAGGCGGTCGGAGACCGGTGAATCATCCGCTAGGAAACAGGAACGAGCCGCTTTCCGGACGGCCGATGCGGCATTTCCAGCCTGGCCACTTCAGATTGCTACTTTGCTCCCAGCTTCTCGAAGAAAAGACAGATAGTTTCGATGCCGTGGTGGAAGTTGGGAATGTGAAACTTCTCGTTAGGAGCGTGGAGATTATCGTCGGGCAAGCCGAAGCCCATCATCACGCTGGGAATCCTCAAGCCCTGATAGAAATCGTTGACGATGGGGATCGATCCGCCGCTGCGGATGAAAACAGTCTCTTTCTTGAAAGTATCGTGCAGCGCTTCGGTAGCGGCTTTGATGTAGGGATTGTCGGTGCCGACCACGCACGCCGGACCTTTGCTCCAGACTTTGATCTTGGTCTCAATTCCTTTGGGCGTTAGCTTCTTCACGAAGTTGGTGTAGCGCTTCAGGATGTCGTCGGGATCCTGATTGGGCACGAGGCGCATGGAAACCTTGGCCGCAGCTTTGGCCGGAATCACGGTCTTAGCGCCGGCCGCGACAAAGCCGCCGGGCATGCCGTGAACTTCGAGCGTGGGGCGCGCCCAGGTGCGATACAGAACTGAGTAGCCGGGCTCGCCGGTGAGAACTTTCGATCCGACCTCGGTCTTGCGATAGTGCTCTTCGTTAAAAGGCAGGCGCTTCCAGGCTTTGAGCTCGTCTTTGCTGGGAGATTTCACGCCTTTATAAAATCCGGGGATCAGCACGTGACCCTTCGCATCTTTTAGTTTGCTGATGATCTCGATGAGAGCGAAGAATGGATTCGGCGCGGCGCCACCGTACACTCCGGAGTGCAGGTCAACCTTGGCTCCGTACGCTTCAATCTCGGTATAGACAAGGCCGCGCAGGCCGACGCACAGCGTGGGCAGGTTGGGAGCGAAAAGCTCTGTATCGCAGACGAGGGCGAAATCAGCCTTCAGCTTTGCTTTCTGCTTACGTACATACTCGGCAATGGATTCGCCGCCGACTTCCTCTTCGCCTTCGAAAATCACTTTCACATTGATCGGCAGTTTGCCGTTCCCGGATTTCATGAGCGACTCAAGGGCTTTCACTTCCATCCAGAGCTGGCCTTTGTCGTCGACCGCGCCGCGGGCATAGATGTTGTTGTTGCGCTCGGTTGGCTCGAACGGCGGAGTCTGCCACTCGTCGAGAGGCTCTGCCGGTTGCACGTCGTAGTGCGCATAGCAGAGCGCGGTGTGCTTGCCAGCCGCGTGCAGCCAGTCCGCGTAGATAAGGGGATGACCCTTGGTGGGAATGACCTCGACATTTTCCATTCCGATGCGACGCAGTTCGTTGGCAACGAAGTCGGCCGCTTTTTGAACGTCAGGTTTGTGCTCTTCAAGCGTGCTCACGCTGGGGATGCGAAGAAGATCTTTGAGTTCGTTAAGAAAACGCTGCTGATTATTACGGGCAAAATCGACGGCAGGGGATGCCATGAATTGATCCTTTCCTATGTAGAACACTGAGGAATGATGGGCTGCGGAAACGCTTCAGTATACCCGATTGGGAACGGGATCAAGGTTAGGTCCGTGCCGCCGCGCTACGCTTCCCTCGGCGCCCGGGGGCGGCTGTCCCACATATGCACAGCTAGTTCGAAAACCTCGCTGGAGAAAATGGGCTGAGGTCATGTGCACAACTTGCGTCTGTGATTACTTGCGCCATAACTTGAGCAGTGATGGGAGCCAGCAAAATGCCATCACGAAAATGGCCGGTCGCGACATAATAGCTGGGCGTGACGGTCGCGCCGAGTATCGGCAAGGAATCAGGAGTTCCGGGGCGCAGGCCGGCCCAGTCTTCAAGAATCTTTGCGTTGCGCAACTCTGGCACCAATGCGACGGCGGCCCGGTGCAGGCGTTGTATCGTGTCCACGTCGGTGCGCTTGTCAAACCCGGCTTCTTCCACTGTAGTTCCGACGATGATCCGTCCATCGCTGCGCGGGATCAGGTAGGCCTGCGACGTGCGGATCACGTGTTTCAACGAGGTTCGCGATGGTGCGGCTAGGCATAGCATTTGCCCTTTGACTGGGCGGGTGGGGAAGGCATGAGGCGCGATTTGACCGGACCACGCGCCCGCGCAGTTGACGACTTTCGGCGCGTGAAAAGTGGTCTTGGTCGTGGAAACGCCTAACGCGCAGCCTTTAGCTTGATTCACGGCGATGACCCGATCGCCAGAGGAAAAATCGACGCCGCGATGTTTGGCGGTTTTGAGCGCGGCAGCGGTCAGCGCTCGCGGATCGATACTGCGTTCTTTGATGTAGTGGAGCGTCTCCTTCGGTTCAGATTCCCGATCAGAGGTCAGCTTCGCCATGGCAGGTTCCAGCTCACTTAGCTCTGCTGGATGTAACGCTGGACTCTGCAATCCCGAATGGCGAGTACGATCTGAAGGAACGGCAAGAATCGTGCCTTGATCCCGCAGATCGACCTTCATGCCCGACTCCACTTCCAATTCATACGCGAACTCGGGATACATCTGGGCACTGGCTGTCGCCAGCGGTTGCAGAGCGTCAGGCGTTTCAAATAAGCAATCCACCAGCATGCCCCCTGCGGCAGACGAGGCTTCCCGCCCAGGTTCGCCACGTTCGACGATCAGTACACTCGCATCTTTTTTGCGCAGCTCAATCGAAAGCGAGAGGCCAATAATGCCGCCCCCAATGATGATTACATCCCAATTTCTCATTTCCGCATTGTAGAAGAGTCTTCGAATCCAAAAACGTTTCGTTGCAACGGAGAGTCTGAGGCAAAGGTTGCGAGGCGATTGATCTTTGAAATGTTACCTTCGTGACCTGTCCCGCATACCTCTTGTTACACGATCCGCACCATCCGGCCCCTATAATCCGTTCAAACACACAGGAAAGCAGGGAAGGGCGAAGCATCGCATTCTTCCGCGATGAAGAAGGTTCGTGGCGAAAGCTATCTCAATATCGAGCGCGAAAGAAGGACAGAGTTCCGCGGCCGCATCGGTCTGGCTCTACGGACCATGGCTCGATCTGGTGGTGGGTTGCAGCGCGTGGTCGGCTCCGCTTTTGTTGCTTTCGTATGTTTCTATCGCTTCGAGCACGCGCGCCTGGTCGGTGATTTTTTATGCTTTGGCGCTTTTCTTCAATTATCCGCACTACATGGCGACGATTTACCGGGCGTATCGTCGTCCCGAAGACTTTCACAAATACCGCATCTTCACCGTATACACAACAGCGCTGATTTTGCTGACGGTCTTACTCTCGCACTTCTGGCTGGGGATTCTTCCGTTTATCTTCACGCTCTATCTCACATGGAGTCCATGGCATTACAGCGGGCAGAATTACGGCCTCTTCATGATGTTTGCCCGCCGCGCGGGAGCAAGCCCCAGCAAGTCCGAACGCCACGCACTCTACGGCGCGTTTATCACCTCTTACCTTGTCCTTTTTCTCAGCTTCCATTCGGGACCTTCTACCGACCCGCTGTTTATTTCGCTGGGAATTCCGTTGGCTGTAGGCTGTTGGGCGCAGGTCGTGCTGGGCGCAGCTTTTCTCATCCTCTCGATCTATGGTTTGTCAGGGCTGGTGCGGGCTATCGGATGGCGAAATATGGCGCCATGCCTGACGCTATTCTCGTCACAATTTCTCTGGTTTTTGCTGCCGGCGGCGATATCCCTGATCAAGGGGATGGATATCCCGCAGAGCCGCTATAGTTCCGGCGTGCTGGCCGTGATGCACTCCGCGCAATATCTATGGATCACCAGTTACTACGCGCGACGGGAGACGTCGGAGGCTTCCCGCCGAAACTGGCGTCCCTGGGCATATTTCGGCGTGCTGGTTGCGGGAGGGATTGCGTTGTTCGTCCCCGGACCGTGGCTGGCAAGTCGCGTCTTTCATCATGATTTCAGCGCCAGCTTTCTCATCTTCACGGCGCTGGTGAATCTCCACCATTTTATTCTTGATGGCGCAATCTGGAAGTTGCGCGATGGGCGCATCGCGTCTCTACTGCTCAATTCGAAGGATCGATCGGCCGGCGCCGCGTCCAAAGCTGAAGGCAGATTTTCTGCGGCGTGGGAGTGGTTTTCAGGAAGTACAGCGCGCGCTCACGGTCTACGAGTTAGCGCCGCTCTTCTACTGCTTGTGTGGGGAACAGTAGATCAGGCGCGCCATTATCTCGCGCTCCGATCCGAAAATGTGAACGACCTGCAGCGGGCGGTATCGCTTGATTCCTTTGATAGTTTATTGCAGACGCGGTTGGCGCATCGCGAGCTTGAGGATGGTCATCTGCAGCAAGCCGAGGCTGCATGGAAGATTGCCATAAAGTCGAATCCGGCCGATCCCGCGCCACGGCAGGCTCTACTGCGATTCTTAGTTGAACACAGCCGCTTCGATGAAGCTTTCGACTTGACGGAAGCGTCGCTCCATTACACTCCGAAGGATGCGAATCTTTTGCTGGATCGTGGCATGCTGGCACTGCGGCGCGGTCATCCTGATGTTGCCGTGGAAAGCTGGAAGCAGTCTGTTGCCATTAATCCTAGCCAGATGCTGGCCCAACTTTATCTAGCCAGCGAGTTGGATCACGAAGGCAAGCCAGCAGATGCAGCTTTCCATTACAGAGCATTTCTGGGCGCCATTGCCCAACAACCTGCGGAGAAGCGTCCGGAGCCCGAGAAAGTAATTGCGGTTGCGCTTCGCATGGCTGATTGCCAGGTGCACGCATCGCAAACGGAGCAGGCGATTGAGTCCTACGAGTTAGCCGCGAAGCTTGCAGCTCAGACCAAACAAACGAAGCTGGAGAGCATCGCCGACGTGAATGAAGCTGCGATTCAGGCACAGGCAGGAAAAACGGAACAAGCGCTTGCGCTTTATCAACACTCTCTCCAGTTGGATGAATCGATTGGCGACCGGACTTCGAGCGCCGAAGATTGGCTTGCCTATGGCCGTTTTCTCGAAAGCGCTGGCTTTCCCGCTCGTGCGGCTTATGCCTGTTTTGTAAAAGCTGCGAGTCTGCAGGCTGCATTGCCAGACGCGTCGCAGCGGCAGTTTCTGGCCGACGCCAGTGCGAAGGCCGAAAAGCTGGCTGGCGCTGAAGCCAATGCAATCCGTCGCAATCCAGAACCCTTTCTAAAAGAAGCTTTGGCGCTTAAGCGCTGACCTTGGGGGCACCCTCAGGCATCTTCTCCCGTGCTTCTGCACTCAAAACATTAGGCAAACATTAGAGTGTCCTCAACAGGGCTGCGTCACCCGGCATCCTACGCACTAATTGACAGTATCGGACTTGTGCTAAACAATTAAAGGAACCAAACAGTTAAAAGCGGTTAATTCTGGGAGGAACTATGCCGGAAGAAGGCGAACAAATACCCATGGAACATATCGAGCCACAGTCGAACACGGGAAAGTGGATTCTGCTTTTCCTGGCGATCATTTTTGTTGCGGGTGCAGTTTATGGGTATGTGAACACGCAGCAGCACGTCGATAAACTGACGAAGGACTTAAGCGACAGTCAGGCGCAAGTGGCGGAATTGAAGAGCAGAATGCAAACCGCCGAAGCCTCCGAAGATGCGCTGGCTCACCAAGTGGGACTTACGAAGAAAGAATTAGCTCAGCGCGCCGCTGAACTTCAAGCCCAACAAAAGGCCGCAGAATCGCGCCTGGAGAAAGAAGCCAGCGAGCAGAAAGCGCAGATTGGTGAAGTGAGCGGGGAAGTGTCGGGAGTCAAGACCGATGTGGGCGGCGTTAAGACCGACGTGGCCTCCACCAAGGCTGACCTGGAAGCAACTAAAGCGAACCTGCAACATGCAGTTGGCGACCTGGGCGTGCAGAGCGGATTGATTGCGAATACTCGCGGCGATCTGGAAGTGCTCAAGCATAAGGGCGACCGCAACTATTATGAGTTCACCCTGCTTCGCGGAGCGAAGCCGCAGGCGGTGGCGACGGCGAGTCTTCAACTCAAGAAGACCGATGCCAAACACGGAAAGTTCACGATCGATGTGACTTCGGACGACAGGACCATCGAGAAGAAGGATCGCAACGTCGCCGAACCGATCCAGTTCTATGCCGGACGCGACCATTTGCTGTTTGAACTGGTGGTTTGGACCGTCGACAAGAACAAGGCCACCGGCTACTTGAGCACGCCAAAGAACGCGCCCACTCCGGTCACGGCCAATTAAACAGAGTCTCAGCTGCTAGCGTGAGGTCGGACAGATGACGCCGTTCGATCTCACGTTTTTGCTCGTCGTGCGGCGCAGATTCATTCAGAAGAAATAGACGCAGCGCCTAAAGGCGCGCCGCTACCAGTAGACCTCGGCATGCCTGAAGGCGTGCCCTGATACAAACTTCATCCGAATGACGAAGCTCTTTTGAGTCACGACCGCCATTATTTCATCGGAACAAATTTCACACAGACAGGCTGCGATACATCCAGAACCTTGCCGGTTGGCGTAAGGTGGCCGGTCTTCTGGTCGATGTGAAAGACGACGATGTTGTCTGACTTTTCATTGGCGGCAAACAACAGCTTGCCCGTGGGGTCGATCTCAAAGCTGCGGGGGCTTGCGCCTTTGGTCGAGGCGTACTCAACCAGCGTCAGCGTTCCTTTGTTTGGGTCGATGGCGAATACCGTGATGCTGTCATGCCCGCGATTCGAGGCATAGAGAAATTTTCCGGAGGGATGGACTGCAATCTCGGCATCTTCGTTGAGTTTCGTAAAGTCCTTGGGAATAGTCGAAATTGTCTGCAGAGAATTTAAGACGCCCGCGGAGGCGTCGTAGGCAAACGCAGTAACCGTGTTCCCCATTTCGGTGAGCACATAGGCGAACTTGCCGTTGGGGGCAAACGCGAAATGCCGGGGGCCAGCTCCTGGAGCCGCCTTGGCGAACGGAGGCGTATTGAGAGTAAGCGAGCCTTTAGTGCTGTCGAATTTGTAGACTAGCGTTTCGTCAAGGCCGAGATCATCCACAATGGCGAAACGGTCGTCGGGCGACAAGTCAATCGAGTGAGCATGTGGCGCTTCCTGGCGCTCAGGATTCGTGCCGTGACCGGTATGCTGCACAAAGGCCGAAGCCTCACCCAGCCGTCCATCTTCAAGCACAGGGAATGCTGCCACGCTTCCGCCGTCGTAGTTTGCCACCAGAACGTATTTTCCAGTTTTATCAACGGTAATGTAGGCAGGACCGCCGCCCCCAGATGCCACTTGGTTCAGAAACGTGAGTTTGCCTGTTGCGCGGTCGATGGCGAAGGCGCTGACGCCTCCGCCCTTCTGTCCTTTGTAGTTGCCAATCTCATTGACCGCGTAGAGGAAGCGCTGGTTTGGGTGCACCGCGAGAAACGACGGATTGACGGTCTCTACAGCCAGGCCGAGCGGAGTCAGCTTCGCGGTGTCGGCTTCGAAGCGATAGGCGTAGATCCCCTTACTTGTGCTGCCTTCCTGGGTGTAGGTGCCGACGTATACGAAATAGTTTTTGTGTGTGGCTTGCGGCGCGGCACCGGCGCAAACGGTTAGCAGCGTAACTGCGAGCAGGAGTGCAAACGTCGGGGTAGGTCGCTTAATTGGATTCATCGTTCTATAAGAGCGCATGTGTTGGGTTTGATGCAAGGTGGTTACTTGGTCAGCATGATCGGCAATGGCTGGTCGTAGGGCTGGATGACGGCGCTTACAGAACGCCGGCGGTTGAAGTCCTCTAGCGTCACTGGAAAGCTGACGATCACGGTTCGCTGAGTCTGCTGGCCGGGCTGCAGCTTGTCTTCCGGGATCAGAGCTGGCATTGCGCCTCTTTTCAGCGCGGGGAAGGCCTGATAATAGCGATCGAAATCGACTGCGGAAACGGCGTCGCTGTTTTGCTCACCGCTCGCGGTGACTAGCTTGCCTTGAACATCGTGCACCCAAATCGGTTTCTCGCCCGAATTTCGCAGGTTGAAAGTGAGGGCGACCAGGGTCGCACTCTGGCCGGGAATTTCGACTGCGACCACATTGTCGAGTGATCCTTCGCCTTGCGGCTTGGCACGCTGAAGAAACGCCGCAATGCCAACGATGATAAGTACTCCACCTATGGCCAGCAGCACAACTTTGGCCGGAGGCAGATTACGCTTTGCGGTGCCGAATTCGTCACCAATGCGGATGGTGGGGCCGCGCTGAATTTGCGACGGAACGGGCGCCGCGGGCGGAACGGGAGCAGGCGATGGGCCGGGAGTTTGGTCAGGCATAAGTTTCCTCTATGCCTGCTGATTCTACGCTCGCCTGCGATGGCCGCGCGAACGCTACGGGAGTAGAGCAACGCTCCCCGATGGTTTAGTGGTCGTGGTCGGGTCGCGGGCTGTGAGGCGGTGGGAGTTCCGCGATTACCTCTAAATCGCGATCTCCACTCGTCCAGACCCTTTCTCGTATGGCTCTGGGCATGATGACGCATCCGTGGGAGGCGCATCCCGGAGACTCGATCGAATCGCCGTGCATGAGAAAGCCGCTGCGGCCGAAGGTTTCAGTACCGCTGGTTGGGCGAAGAGCCAGCACATACGGGCCGTGATCCCGCGTGTTTACCGGCGGACCAACAATGGTCCAATCGCCGTGGGGAATTGGTCCAACATTGTGCACGGCTTCCATCGCAGGGTTGTTCTTGCCAACACCTGCTCCGGAATATCCGGTCGCCACTTGCTCGCCGTCTTGTTGCAGTTCGCCGGATGTTTGCGTGAATGTCCATGCGAAAGCCTGCAAATCAGCTACAAGCGCTTCCTTACTCGTTTCTTTCTTGTCCATTCTTAGCTACTCCTCCTAATGATCGCGAGCGGTGCCGGCCGACGCGGCTCTATCAATCAGTATTCGAGACGCAAGAATTCAGCGCAAGGTTAGGTGAACAACAGAAAGAAAAGAGTGTGGAAAAACCAACAGGTTCACGAAGATCCTACCAGCCGTGCTTCATCGCCTTGGCAAATCGTTCCGCGGGCTGAGTATTCAACACATCATCTTTGGTAAGCCAGGCCCGCCGTGCCTGCAAAATACCGTAACGGATTTTGTCGAGGTGAGAGGTGTGGTGGGAATCGGTGTTGATCACGATCTTCACGCCGCGCTGTTTGGCCTGACGCAGGTGCACGTCGTTGAGATCGAGACGATCCGGGTAGGAGTTCAATTCCATTGCGACTTTATGTTTCGCCGCAGATGTAAGAACCGCATCCATGTCGAAATGGTAAGCGTCGCGGCGAAGCTGTAGGCGTCCGGTGGGATGGCCGACGATGGAAGTATTCGGATTCTCGATGGCTTTGAGCAGGCGCTCGGTCATCTTCGCCGGTTCCTGATTGAAAACCGAATGCACGCTGGCGATGACTACATCCATCTGGGCGAGAACATCGTCGGAAAGATCGAGATCTCCATCGGCGAGAATGTCGACTTCGATTCCGGCGAAAATGGTGATGCCGTCGATACGGTTGTTAGCATCGCGAATCTTGTTGATGTGGGCCACGGCGCGCGTATCGTCGAGGCCGTTCGCAAAGGCCAAGTTTTTCGAGTGGTCGGTAATGGCCATGTATTTATAACCGTGCGCCTTGGCGGCTTCGGCCATTTCTTCGATTGTGTTCTTGCCATCGGTTTCGACGGTGTGCATGTGCACATCGCCCTGAAGGTCTTCGAGCGTGATTAGGGCGGGCAGCGTGTGTTTCTCGGCGGCGTCGATCTCGCCCAGATTTTCGCGCAACTCGGGAGGGATGTAGTCGAGCTTGAGCTTGGCGTAGATTTCTTCTTCAGTTCTTCCCGCGACAGGCTTCTCGGTCTTGAGATCGGCCAGGCTGTACTCGTTGAGGGTGTAACCCATTTTGAGTGCACGCTGGCGCAGGGCTACGTTATGAGCTTTTGATCCTGTGAAGTACTGCATGGCTGCGCCAAAGGATTCTGGCGGGAGCAGGCGAACGTCCACCTGCAGATCGCTGCGCAGGCGAAAGCTGATCTTGTTGTCGCCCTGCGCAATGATGCTCATGATCGGCGGATATTTCGCAATATATTGCACTGCTTGCGAGCGTTCTGTTTCGCTGCAGCAGACAGCGCCGGTTACTAGTATATCTAGATCGCCCACGGTTTCGCGGCCACGGCGCAGGGAGCCCGCTGGCGTAATCCGGTCGATGCCGGGAAACTTCGCGAGATATTCGGTGAGCTTGTTCGCCTCGGCCTCAGCGGCGTCGATGAGAAATCGTCCCGAGATTCGCCGATAATCTTCAATCGCCTTCAGCAGTTTTTGTTCGTGCTTCTCACCCATGCGCGGCAGTTCGCGAATCTTGCCTTCGCGCGCTAGTTTTTCCACGCCATCTACATCGCAGACCTGATGAGAGCTCCAGATCAGCGCAATCGTCTTCGGTCCCAGGCCCTGGATCTTCAGCAACTGCAGCATCGAGGGGTGATATTTCTTGAGCAGGTCGGCCTGGATGGTGAGAGTGCCGTCCTTAAATAGCTCCTGCAGGTTTATCAGCATGCCCTTGCCGATGCCGGCAATCGCGAGCACCTTCTTCGGTTCGCCGATGATCTCTTTAATCTGCTCGGTGTGATTCTCGATGGCTTGCGCGGCGTTGCGGTAGGAGCGAATACGGAAGGAATCCTGGCCGTCGATTTCGAGAAGGTCAGCAGTTTCGTAAAGGATATTGGCGATCGCCTTGTTGTCCACGGACTAAAGAGTAAAGCAAGATTGACGTGTAGTGCCAGCCGGGGATGCGGGTGGAGAGCGCTACCGCTTAGAAAATAAAGTTAGGCCTTGAGCCACGGAACCATCGTGAGCCGTGCGAGCTGCGACCAAACTGCTGGTGCGCAATTCAGGCGCTCTTGGTCACATTAGCAGCCTGCGGTCCCTTTTGGCCCTCGGTAATTTCGAACTCTACCGTATCGCCCTCCTGCAGGCTCTTATAGCCCTCGGAAGTGATCGCGCTGTAGTGTACAAAGACGTCGGGGCCATCGGCGCGTCCGATAAACCCGTATCCCTTTGCGTTATTGAACCATTTCACGGTGCCTTTCAAACGTTCCACGTAACCCCCACTTTCTGCACGCCTTTCAGTCGGGGGGGCTAAAGACGTGCCCGCATAAGATGCATTTTGGAGCGATTGGGATGGAGTGTCAAGACGAAATGGGTGCGGGGGCGAGGGAAAAGCATTCGGGATGGGGCTGCCTCGCTCCGCTCGGCAGACCCTTCGACTGCGCTCAGGGGCAGTGTCTGAGGCGGCCGTCCCCACATCAGTATCGCTCGATCCTACTTTCCGCGAGTCTGATGATCGAGCCACAGAACTGACGAGATGGTTTTGGCATCGCGGATGGTGCCATTCAGAACCATGCGAACGGCCTTGGGCAGCGGGACCATGCGCTTGTGGATCACTTCATCCGGTTCCGGTTGAGCTGGGCCGGGACGAATGCCGGTGGCCAGAAACACAGACATGGTTTCAGCCACGAATCCGGGACTCGCGTAAAAGTTGAGAATGCGGCGCCAGTGTGCGGCGGTGTATCCGGTTTCCTCAAGGAGTTCGCGTTTGGCCGCAGGCAAGGCTTTTTCGCCGGGATCGATGCGTCCGGCAGGCAGCTCCCACAGATAGTCGGTAGCGGCGTGGCGATATTGGCGCTCGAGCAGGACATAAGGCGTGGAGCGCGATTCATCCACGGCTAGTATCACAACCGAGCCGCCGTGATGAATGACATCGCGACGGGCGCGGACGCCTCCGGGTTCCTGCACGTTGTCGGTGCTGACCCAGAAGACCGGGCCGCGATACACGGTACGCGAAGAAATTATTTTTGCCTTCGGGTGTGAACTCTTGCGAGATTTGGCAGGGTTAGCGCGGGCAGCTTTGGGCATGTAAACAATAATAGAACAGGGCAGGGAATGCGGCTTCCAGCGTCTGGCTGGGACCGATGGGATAGAGCGCGAGAACGGGCGGCTGCTTCTGCTATTCTGCCGGGCATGTCTGGAAGTCGGTCGGCGAAGCCGCGCATCGCAATTGTCGGAGCCGGGAATTTGGCCAGTGCGCTGGCCATCTCCTTGTACGAAGCGGGATACGTGATTGAGCAAATCGTTTCTCGCTCCGGTGCTGCGTCTTTGCGGCGGGCGCAACGGCGGGGGCGTGAGGTCGGGGCACCCGCGATTGCGGCAGAACGGGCAAAGATTCGTGCCGAGATCGTTTGGTTTTGCGTTCCCGATGGAGCGATTGCAGCGGCCGCACAATCCCTGGTGGAAGCGACGGATTGGAGCGGCAAGGTGGCGCTGCATTCCAGCGGCGCGTTGACCAGCGATGAACTTGCCGTGCTGCGCAAGCAAGGGGCATCCGTGGCATCCGTGCATCCCCTGATGACATTTGTCCGGGGATCGCGTCCGGCGCTCGCAGGAGTTCCGTTCGCAATCGAAGGCGATTCGATTGCGGTGCGAACTGCGCGTACCATCGTGCGAAATTTACGCGGGCAGCCTTTCACCATCCGCAAAGAGCATAAAGGGGTCTATCACGCTTGGGGGACTTTCACCTCGCCGTTGTTGACCGCATTACTGGCGGCTAGCGAGCGTGTGGCCGTGGCGGCGGGGGTCAATCGAAAAGCGGCAAGAGAAAGAATGCTGCCAATTCTCCGGCAGACCTTGGCGAACTACGCGCGGCTGGGAGCGGCGGAATCCTTCAGTGGTCCCATACCGCGCGGCGACGTGGCAACGGTAAAGAAGCATCTCAAAGTGTTAGGCAAGATTCCGCAAGCTCGAGAAGTCTACATTGCCCTGACTCGGACGGCGATGCGCGATCTGCCGGCAAGAAATCGCGCGGCTTTGGAGAAGATACTTCGACTTGAGTAGCTACGAGCTGAATAGATGGCCGAGTTTTTCTTTCTTGGTCTTGAGGTACTCTTCGGCGTATGGGCTGGGCTCGACCTCGCACGGCACACGCTCCACGACTTCCACACCAGCGCGCTCCAGAGCTTCGACCTTGTCAGGGTTATTCGAAAGCAACCGCACTCGAGTCACTCCCAGCGATTTCAGTATCTGGCCGGGCAAGCCAAAGTCGCGCTGATCGGCCTTGAAGCCCAACCGCTCATTGGCTTCCACGGTGTCGAGTCCTCCGTCCTGCAACTCATAAGCCTGCAATTTAGCCATGAGCCCGATGCCGCGGCCCTCCTGCTGTTCGTAGATCAGGATGCCCGCGCCCAGATCGCGAATCATCCCAAGCGCCATCTCGAGTTGTTGGCGGCAATCGCAGCGTAACGAATGAAAAACGTCCCCCGTAAGGCATTGGGAGTGAATCCGCACCAGCGGAGGCGTGGAGTGAATATCGCCCATCACCAGAGCGACGGCTTCCTCCACGCGGCGATTTCCATCCGCGCCAGATTCGGCACGAAAGCCATAGATGCGAAACCTGCCCCAGCGCGTAGGAAAATCCGCGGATGCGAGCTGCTGAACTGAATTTTCGGTCACACATTGATTATAGCTGCTGTGGAATCAGCCAAGCGCTCGCGGGCGTTGTTTAACCACGCGCCTTGAAGGGGAAAATCGCGTCTTGTTTGGAAGGAATGGGGACCCCATTATGCATAGCCGGCTGAAAGTGCCAGTTATCCAGCGCCGCCAGACATTTGCTGTCGATTGCCGGGCCGAGACTCTGCAGCACCGTTTTGCGTACGATCTCTCCTCTTTCGTCGATCGTGATTTCGATGATGACTTTACCCTCGGAATCCGGCCGTTGCCACGGATAGATAACGGGATCGGACGTTGCGATGGGTAGAGCCGGACGAATCTCATCCCCATAGACGGGGCTGCCAGGCAAACTCCCGTAGGGAAGCCCGGCGGCCGCACCGTGGCCTAGCTTGGAGAGCGTCGCCGTAGTTGCGTTGTCTTCGGCGGCAGATGGAGAGAGCGGCAGTTGGGGCAAGGGCAGCTTTGCCACCGAGTCTTGCTTCAAAACCAGCTTCTCGTGCCCCAACCGCTGATGACGATACCTCTCGGTTGCGCGGTCCGATGAACTAGTGGTGCTGTCGTCAGGCGATTGAGTGGGAAAGTAAAGTTGAGTCACCACCTTGCCATTGTGTCCTGGTGCGACGGAGGTCGGGTTCAACAACCGCGGTTCCGGGGCATGCAGGAGCCAGGCGAACAGCAAGCCGTGCAGTGCGACCGAAGTCGCAAGCACTCCGCGCTGACGCGTCGATTTTCCAGCATTCAGTTGCGCAAACATCTCGGGGCGCCCCCGTTTAGCCCACCGTGCTTAACTTTAGCTTAGACGCGTGGTGGGGGAGTTCGTCAAGGGTGTTTTAGACCGTTTGTTTTCCTCTAGTCACCGGTGCGGGACAAAGCTCTGCCACAAGCGCAAACTTTTCTTGGCGGATCAGTCTCGATACGGCTTTTTGTTGGAGGCATCGTGGTGTGGAAGAACGAACGCTGATAAAATGAGTTGGAAATCGAACAAACATTCCACCGTGGGGCTATAGCTCAGCTGGGAGAGCGCGTCGTTCGCAACGACGAGGCCGTCGGTTCGATCCCGACTAGCTCCACCAATTTTCAAGCAGTACCTCGGCTTCATATCTTTTAATTCTCCATCCTCAACGCCTCCGTCCCCCAACAGAAAAAAGATCCGCGCTTGACAGCGCGGATCGAGGGTTGATGCGTTCAGAAGGATGAAGCGGCTTCGTTCAAGAAAACTAGGAACTCGATGAACGACGACTAGACTTTGGCGAATTTTCGCCGGAGCGCTCCAGCCAGGCCGATTAAACCAGTGCCCATCAGCATGAGACTGCTGGGCTCAGGCACCGTGCTATAGCCGATAAACTCCTGGGGCCCGACGCCGGGCGCTGCATTGGTTGGGGTGTAAAGGAGCAATCCGTTGAAGGCCGAGTTCGACGCGGTGCCGGCGAGCGTCAAATACTGAGTGTCGATCGCATTGGCGCCCGTGCTCGAAAATTGAGATTGCGAGGCCGCGTTCGAGGAGAACAGACCCCAGATAGCCCAATTCGCTTGTGTTGTGGAGATATTTCCGGCAAGCATGCTCTTGAAGATCAAACCGGCGGCCCGGTAGTCCATCGCCATCGAGGATCCGAACATGCTGGTCGCAATGCCTTGCAGGAATGGCGTAACGGTCGCCGTCCAGGTCTGATTGGGACGGACTTCGTTGTCATAGCTGTCGCAAAGCACAAATGTAGGCGTGCTGCCGTTGATTGAGACCTGGTAGGGATAAACGGCGCCCCCTCCAATGCCACTGGCCGTGCCCCCGAGATAGGTCATCGTGACCGAGGTGGCAAAAGCGGGACTCGCCAACAGTAGCGAGAGAAGGAGCATGGAGAGTGCGAGATGAAGGCGGCTTAAGCGCATGGTTTGGACTCCCAGAGCATTTCTATCGAAAGGTGCAACTGACTCCCGTAACACTTTGGAGAGTACCAGTGTGTGTGGAGTACGAAAATGGCCCCAGAGTGGCGTTACGAAAGTTACCTCTCTGCGTGCGTGGAACCCGGTGACAGTTTGGAGGTTAGGAAGTGCCTATTGGGGAACCAATGGAAAAAATGCCCAAACTATTCGGTGCAAACCGTTTCTTGGTCTGCTAACATGATCGCCATCAGGCGGGTGGACCACCCAAGTGGGGGTAGGTTCATGCTCTGTAGTACGACACTCGGCATCCCTAAGATACGCGCTGAAGTGTCCCAGGTCCCGGAGCCCAGTTTTGGTCCGTAGGTAGGAGTAGTTTGTGCCCGATCCCGAACAGGGAAACATCCAGGTCGTGTCAAGACGTCGGCGCAGCCGCCGTCATCATCGTAATCGTTTATTTCGGCGCTGGCTGGTGGCCGCGACGATCGGTGTTTTCGCCATTGGCCTCTCGGCTGTCGCATTGAATTATTTGAGTCCCTCGCTTTTTCGAGCAGGGCAATCCCCATCCTCCGCCCTCCGGCAAGCAGAGCTTAGCAACAGTCGCATCCCTGAGTTGAATCCGGTCGTAGCCGCGCCGTCGTCCGACCGCCCTGTTTATCCGTACTCTGTTGTGCCTGGAGGAGTCCAGGATGCGAAGGAGTTGAAATGGGTTGCGGAACACGACCCGGTTGTGGCAGCGCATTATGCCGGGTTCGACTATGAGCACGCGCAAGTGGTACGCCTGATATTGGCGCGCACGGTCTACGTGTCCTACCGCATCGGCAATCATATCTACTGGACCCGCCGGAGGCTGACCCTGCACAAGGGTGAGAAGCTGATCACCGATGGAAGAATGACTGCGCGCACGCGTTGCGGCAACCGGGTGGAAGAAACTCCGCAGCAGGCGGCTGCGCCGGTCGAGCCCCCGGCGAACAAATTCGACGAACCGATGCAACCGAACGATGGAACGGCACAGCAATCACCTCCGGTTCCGTTTGAGTCAGCGTTGCTGAATCGGCCTGCCGCGCCCGGCTTTGGACCCGCGGGACCGTTGAGTTTGTACAATCCGTTCGTCGGTGGGGTCTGGATCCCGCTCGCGCCCCCACCCTTGCCGACGGGCTTATGCGGGCCGAACAAAACTAAGGGCAAGGGCGAGAATGCTAGCGCTCTTACTAGTGGAACCGGGACCAAGGGCAAGGGCAATCCTTGTGGTGGAGTATCTACCGGAACCGGGGTTGTTCCGGAGCCTGGAACCTGGTTGCTGTTCGCCTCCGGCCTCGCTGCAATCTACTGGCAAGCCCGCCGCCAGCTCAAACGAGCTTAAACTGCTACGCACCGTGCTTGCGAACCTCCTGTTCTTTCGGTAGGCTCATCTTTCTCATCTCCTAACTTACAGTCCAGAGTCAGCAGGAGGCCACGCTGCATTCGCCACGTCTTACTTCTTGTTTTTCTGTTCTGCTCGCCTTGGGAACACTGGTTTCGGCGACCCCTAGCCTGCTCGGTCAATCGATCCGACTGTCGGTGGATCTCACCGATGCCCCGCGAAACATTTATCATGCCAAGCTGAATATCCCAGCTAAAGCCGGCGCCATGACGCTGGTGTTTCCTAAGTGGATTCCCGGCAACCACCGCCCCAGCGGCCCCATCGCTGCTCTCACCGGAATACACATGGAGGCCGACGGCAAGCCTCTCGTCTGGCAGCGCGATGAAGTTGATATGTACGCCTTCCATGTCACCGTGCCCGAGACAGCGCATTCGATTGATGTATCGCTAGACGCGATCACAACAAACGACAGCGCAGGTGGAGGAGGTCCCGCGGCTTCGAGCAATCTGCTTGACCTGAACTGGAACGCGGTTGTTCTGTATCCGCAAGGTGCCGATTCTGATGCGGTCGAATTTGTTCCCTCCGTGAAACTACCGGCTGGCTGGAAATTTGGGACTGCTCTAACGCCTGCACACACATCCGGCGACGATGTGGAATTTGCGCCGGTTTCGCTCACCACTCTGGTGGATTCGCCGCTGATCGCAGGCTTGCATTACCGGCGAATCGAATTAACCGCAGCGCCGGATATTGCGCACGAAATGGATCTGGTAGCCGATAGCGAAACTGATCTGGCAATGACGCCGGAGGACTTGGCAGCCTACAAGAAATTAGTCGCGGAAACGGGAGCACTATTCGGCGCACGCCACTACCGGCAGTATCACTTTCTCTATACGCTCAGCGACCAGGTCGGCGGGCACGGATTGGAACATCACGAATCGAACGACAGCGCCACATCGGAGCGTACGCTGCTCGATCCGGATTTGCGCATGTTGAACGCGGACCTGCTTCCGCACGAGTTCGCTCACTCCTGGAATGGAAAGTACCGCCGCCCCGCGGGACTCGCCACGCGAAATTATCAGGAGCCGATGATCGGTGATCTGCTGTGGGTTTACGAAGGGCTCACCGACTATCTGGGAAACCTGCTGGCTGAGCGCAGTGGACTTTTATCACCCGAACAATTTCGCGAAGGCCTGGCCTCAACTGCCGCGAGTCTCGACCATCGTTCCGGTCGCTCCTGGCGGCCTTTAGAAGATACAGCGCGTTCCGTGCAGATCCTGCGCATGCTCACTGGACCGGGGTGGGTGAGTTGGCGCCGCAGCCTTGATTATTATCCCGAGGGCCAACTCATCTGGCTGGAAGTCGACTCCATCATCCGCCAGCAAACCCACGGCAAGCGTTCTCTCGATGATTTCTGCCGCCGTTTTCATGGCGGCCAAAGTGGTCCGCCAATGGTTGTGCCGTACACGTTCGACGATGTTGTTCACGCACTGAATGACGTTGCGCCTTACGATTGGGCAAGTCTGCTGAAAGAGCGAGTCGGCGCAACCAGCACTCATGCCCCGCTCGGCGGCATTGAGCGTGACGGTTGGAAGCTGATTTACAACGACCAGCCGAATGCCTTCACCAAGGCAGCCGAAAAATTAGCGAAGTTCGCCGACTTCTCATACTCGCTGGGGTTTAGCGTATCCGAGGATGGAAAGCTGGATGACGTGATCGTAGGTTCTCCCGCCTATCAAGCAGGAATCGGACCAGGGATGAAACTGATCGCCGTCAACGGCCGCAAGTGGACGCCTGATATTTTGCATGATGCAATTAAGGCGGCACAGGGAACCTCTACGCCCATCGACTTGCTGGTTGAGAATGCGCAGTTCTTTCAGACCTACTCCATTGCCTACCACGACGGCGATAGAAACCCGCATCTGGAGCGCGTTGCCAGCCACCCGGACTTGCTTCACGATGTGCTCGTTCCGTTGACGAAGTAACGTTCCGGTTTGGCACCCGACCCAAAGTTGTAAGCCTTTGGTAAGCAGGCTAGCTCTCGAACGCTGCTAGAATCGGCTTAGCGCGCTGCACACACCCTAAAGATTTAGAGACGTAGAGCTATGGAACGCTCTTCCCCCATTAGAGCCGCTGCCGGATTGCTGGTATGGGCGGCACTATGTTCGCCCGCGCTCATCTCCGGGCAGGTTCAGGGCACGCCTTCCGTTCGACGGGTGCAGGTGCTGGGCAACCGAAGCCCGGTCGAGATTGAGATCGAAGCCAGTGATCGCCTCGTTCCGCAAACTCAGGTGCTGACCGGTCCCGACCGCCTGGTGGTGGATTTTCCCAACGCAGTTCCCGGCCTTCAACTGCGCAATCAGAAGGTCAGTCACGGAGATGTGAAGGGCTTTCGTGTGAGTTTGTTCAGTGCGAAACCGCCGGTCACGCGTGTTGTAATTGATTTGAAGGGACCGCAGAACTACCAGATTTTTCCTTACGGAAGAACTGTGATGGTGAAGGTAGGCGTGGGTAAGGTAGGCGTGGGTGCGGAAGCAGCCAAACTCGCTCCAGCTTCGGATTCCGGAATTGCATCAAGACCGGGATTGGTGAACACCAGCTATCCCGCGCAGTCCGCGTCGATCGCCGTTTCCGTTTCTGCGCCCACGCAAGCCCCGCCTCCGCTTGTGGTTTCATTCCAGGCGGGATTGCTTACGATCAGCTCTAACAAGGCCAGCCTGTCGGAAATTCTTTTTGCCGTGCACCAGCGAACCGGAGCGGAGATTGCTATCCCAGCCGGAGCCGAGCAGGAGCAAGTTGTCGCCGATCTCGGCCCCGCAACCGCGCCGGAGGTTCTGGCGCACTTGCTGAACGGCTCGAAGTTTAACTTCCTCATTCTCAGCTCGGCGAGCGATCCAACCCTCCTTGATCGCGTCATCCTGAGTGAGCGTCCGGAAGGCGCAGTGGCTGCTTCCCGCCCTCTGGCGCAAATACAGCCCCAAGAGGATGTTGATGATACTGGCAGAGGCGCACCTCCGCCACCCGTTGAGCCCGAAAATCAGGCGCAGCCAACACAACCGCCCGACACAAAGCCGCCCTCTGGCAACGACACTCCAGATTAAGCCCAGAGTTTTCTGATTCACTTCCGTTGAATATTTCGAGGCAGTTCGTGTGCCGAACCTGCGGGCAAATTATTGCAGATCAGATTACGACGACGGCGGTGTGATCAGGCGCACGGGCACGGGCGAGGTTCCATGCAGGACCGTGCCCGGAGTGTTGCCGCAGCCCGCGACATTCATTACGGTCACGTAAACGTTGCCCGCGCTATCGACATAGTTGATGAAGACTTGCAGAAAGCCAACAATGATGACTGACGTGGTTCCAGGGTTAATCGTTACGCCGGTGTTGTAAATTGGCACTGAAACGATCGAGGTACTGCTGGTGATGGCGGTGCCACTCGTCAATCCGGCATTGATCAGAGGATTGTTCGTTCCGGCCTGGATCTGAAACGGGTAGGTTGGCGGCGGCGCCTCATTCGTGGCGAAGGGATCGAGAGTGTCTTGGCCGCTGATCATTGCCGCAGTTAGGGCGTCCGACGCAGGGCTGGTTCCTTGATGGATCAGGCACTGTGCTCCATTTGTTGTGTCGTTGGTGCTGACAGGATTCTCGCTCAAATCGACCGTGTTACTATCCGGGCCAGCGCACTCGTACTGAGTTGATTGGTCGCATCCCGCGATCGCCTGAGCGTAAGCACTACCGGAGATTTCAGAGCACGCGCCGATCTTGGATGAAGGGATCGCAGTTGTCGTGGAGAGTGGAGGTACTTGTCCGGGAACGTATTGGAGGTTGGGTACCGGTGGTGGTGGGGGCGGCGCTGTAGGTGCGTAGTTCGCCTGTGGTTGAGAAACCAGCGTGCACGTTCCGCCAGTTGCAACACAATCCGGCACCAGCCAGAAGCTTTCGCCGATCACACCTGCAGGATATATTCCGCCGTGCTCGATTGCTCCGTTAGTAGCAGTATTAACAAAAGGGGTGCAGGCAGTACCGGGGCAATAAACCGCGCCGACTGGTGGCGGGTTTAGCGGATCATAATTCGGCACCATCCACGGTTTCACACAGCGCGGCTGAACTCCATAGCTCCCGGCATTCGAAGAATTGAAAGCCTCAGCGGTAGCGGAAGCGCTGGCGCTAACTGCGTTCCACCCCTTGTTGAATACGCCGAATACGTGAGCAAAAAAAGTCGGTAGATTCGTCTGCTGCACGGACACAGTTACAACGGGGTTTATGGGGAATTCTGCGCCCGCTCCGGTGCAGTCCGTGGAACCGCTACTCACCGGAGCGTTCCCCGCGGAATAGGTAACCGAGATTGAAGCAATGGGTATTGAGTTACCACCTACCGCGTTTTGTTGAACTGCGGCAATTGCGGCAGGCGTGGCGGGACCGCTGGCCCCGCAGGTCTGCCCCCAGGTCGCCGTGTTGGCCGGGTCGCCGGTAAGCCCGGACATCGAAATCAGTCGCGCCGCGGCAAGCGCTCCCGCATCCGCGGCCCGCTGTGCTTCTGCACTGGACTGGTACAGAGTACCAATGTCGATCGAGAGGGCGGCCATTGCAACGATGCCCACGATCGACAATGCCACCAGCGCCATGGTCACACCTCGCTCCCGGTGCCGGGCGCTTCGTCGTGGGCGTTGAATCAGTGGTGGCAACATATGCCGTCTCTCAATTCTTGTTTCTTGATTCTCGTCGCCTAATTCTCGTTGACCGCCACAGCAGTAGTCCGGATCACGCTCGGGCCAACGAAGTTCCCGCCAAATAGCCCGGACACACCTCCGAAGCGCCATTTATATGCATACTGGATGCTGACGCAGGTTCCCACGATTGCCGTCTGGCCATTCGTTGGCACGACAGGTGGGATACACGTATACGGAGCCAGAGATCCGCCGGTTGGCGGGAAAAAATATCCACGATTAATCGTAAATATAAGACCAGGAGTTGGGCATCCATCGAGTTGAGCAGTGGAACTCCAGGTGAGGGTGCTCCCACTCTGCGTCGGTTCGGTCGTTTTCAGGCCACACTCGTTGATCTTTTCCGAGATCAGATAGTTATCCACCACATAAAATGCATCGATTACCGAAGCCGGTACCGGAGTAGTCCCACCGATAAGGTCGTTGGCAGGATCGGCTGCTGCTATTCGAGCCGCCTCACGCGCTGCATTGGTCAACTTTTGTTTGAGAGTGATGGCGCTGCTGAAGTCGAAAATCCCCACCACGAATAAAACCAGCAGGGGCAGGGAAATCGCAAATTCCACGATCTGCGAGGCGCGATCGTCGCGCCGCACTCGTCCGCCAGTAATCCGCAACTGTGCGGCTAAACGTCGAATCGCGGGATGGATGGCGCGAGTCACTGTGTCTCCAGGCGCATCTCCGCTTGAGCGGGAAGAGTAATGTTTTGCAGGTCCAGTGATGTGCATGGCTGCGGGTAGCAAGGCAGCGTGAAGTGGAATGGATACTTATAGCCGAAGCTGACCGATGTGCCACAAGTGCCGGCCCCACCCTGCGATGGATACGACAACTGGACATTTGGCTGAACGCAAACATTACTGCTGCCAGCATTCTGGCACAACAGCGCGCTGCCGCATGGATACGGGCTGCCGCATGCACAAAGAGTAGGAGGTGGAACAGGAGCTAACGCTTGCGTGGGGTCGAGATGCGCAGCGCTCAAGGCATTGTTCACGGCGGTGGTGGCGTTCTGTACCATCACGGCAGTGCTAGCGGCAGTGCAGGTTGCACAAGCGGGTGCCACGGCAGCCCGAGCGCCCTGCCGTGCCGCGTGCGTGATCGTTCCGTAATAGCGAAAAGCCTGCCCGAACCAGAAAATGGCCATGATCACAACGAAGAGCAGCGGCAGAATCATGGCAGTTTCTGCGATCTCCGCACCGCGTGTGTTGCGCGCCAGGCTGCGCCAAATTGTTGGACGCGATTTCCGCATAGCTATCGCGCTCCTCCCATCTTCCAATTCCAAACACCGTAGAGCAAAGTCGTCAAAGCCAATGCTACTCCATAAGGAATCTTCAGCGATTGCGGATTATCCAGCGACACCTCCGCGCCGGGCATATGAAAAGTAAACATCGATGCCAGCAGGCGTCCAATATTGCGCAGCGTTTGCATGACTCGCCGCTTATAGATCACCAAACCGAGGGCCATAATTCCGGCCACAAAAATCGACCCCATCAGCACATTCAGGAGAATCCTAGGGCCGACAAAAGCCCCCAAGGCTCCAGCCAGCTTCCAGTCGCCCGCGCCCAAGCTGCGAATGAAGACAAACGGCAAGAGCAGCAGCAATCCCAACCCGGCGCCGAGCAGGGAAGACTTCAACCCACCCCATCCGCCGATCGCCGTATTGACGGCAATTCCGATCAGCAGGCCCGGCACGGTCAGCCAGTTGGGAATGCGCCGGCTGCGCCAATCGGTCCAGCCCGCAAGCACTGCCAGGATCACCGCTAAACCCAGTACTGCATGCTTCAAAGCCGCCCCGATCTAAATATGGGAAATGCGCTCTCGGAATCTCGCTACTGCGGCGGATTTTCACATAGCCGCCTACCGAAGTCAATGAGAACAGCCGGCGCAAAAAACCCTTCGTCACCGCTAAAAACAAAGGCCCGGATTTCTCCGGGCCTTAAGAAACCGTTTGCATTCTAACGGGGGAAGGCTCCCGCGCTGTTGTGCTCAGCAACAATGCGTTTGGCATTATCGGCAAGAGCTTTGGCCTGCGGCAGAAGATCCAGACCCTTCAGTACTTCCGGGTCAGTTTCGGCGCGTACCTTCAGGCCTTCATCCTGACCGAACGCGTCCACGAATATCTCGGCCTTGATGTTGGACTTGATCCAGTCGCTGTTATCCAGAAGATCCGCCTGCGTATAGGCAATGTTGCCGGTATCCAGCGATTTGCGGAATTCCTGCATTACAGCATCGTCCACTTCGAAGCTCTTCGTGGGATGATGGTTCACGACATACAGCTTGGCAAAGTTGAAGAAAGCGTAGTGCTGTAACAGCGTGTCCTGGAAGTGATTACCTTTGACGGGAGGAATCACAACATCTGGCGTGATGCCGCCGCCGCCGTAAACCGTGCGTCCGCTATCGGTGAGTTTTACTTCACGGTTGGCATTGCTGCCGGACTCCGATTCGCGATTGTAGTAATAATCGTAGAGCGAGATGTTGCTGTAATCTCGCTGAATCAGGCGTCCGCTGGGCGTGTAGTAGTGGGCAGTGGTAAGCGCCAAGCCCGTATTTTCAGATAGCGGATAGACCGTTTGCACCAGACCTTTGCCGAACGTCACTTCGCCCACAATCAGGCCGCGATCATGATCCTGAATGGCTCCGGAGACAATCTCAGCCGCCGATGCCGTCAAGCGATTTACCAGAACCACGAGTGGATAATCCTTGCCGCCATTACCATGCTGCGCCACGTAACGCTTTTCTGCCGAAGCACGGCCGTGATGGGAAACAATAAGTTGATTCTTCTTGAGGAACTTGTCGGCTACGCCCACGCCTTCACTCAACAGGCCGCCGGGATTTCCCCGCAGATCGAGTATCAGACCCTTTAGGTCGCCAAATTCATCCAGAGCCTTGGAAACCTCTTCTTCCGTGGTCTCGTTGAATCCAGTCACGTGCAGGTACCCGATGCCAGGACGGATCAGGAAGTGCACATCCACGCTGTAACGTGGAATCTCGTCGCGGACCAGCGTGAACTCCATCGGCTTCTCGACACCCTCGCGCGAGATGCCGATGTGTACGGTCGTTCCCTTCGGGCCTTTGAGCAGGTCGGCAACATCGCTGGTGCTCATGTTTTCGGTCGATTTGCCGTCCACTGCGATGATCGCGTCACCCGGGTGAATCCCAGCTTTGTAGGCGGGCGTACCCGTGAAGGGAAAAATGACAATCACTTTATTATCGCGCGGTCCCACCTGCATGCCCACGCCGTAATACTTGCCGCGCTGGTCTTCGCGCATCAGCGCGTAAGACTTGGGGTCAAAGAAATTCGAGTGCGGATCAAGCGCATGCAGCATCCCGGGAATCGCACCGTTATAGATCGCCTTGTCGGGGTTGACGGGCTCCGCGTAATTGTCTTCGATGACAGCATAGACGTCGGTGAACTGCTTGAGACTGTCTTTGACGTCGGAATCGCTCGACATCGACGAAGACTGCTGCCCCGTACGCTGGGCGAATAGAATTCCCAGGAAACCGCAGGCAAGCAAAAAGAAAACTACCAGGAAGAGTGAACGGCGAGAACTACGTGCCATTTTGAATTTTTCCTTCGGTTGAGGGATGTCGAGCGTCCCCAGCTACCGTGCTGAATATACGCAGTATATCACCACGTTAGACGCTCCCGGACCGGGATAGTTACCATTGGTAACCTCAACTCTCCTAATGTACTTGCGGGGTCGCTTCGCCCGTGAAATAGGATTGGGTTTTGGTCCAGGCTTCTGCTGCGACAATGCGTCCGAGCAGACGGCCTGCCAAGTCCGCTGCCAGAAAGTGGATTCCACCGTAACGGCGTGAGATGCCAGCTTCGTTGGCGGCGTCGGCGAATGTTTCCCAATGCAAGGTGACGGGCTGGGCGGGCGTGATTCCCGGTTCGATCTTCGAGCTACCTGCGGGAAGAGTTACCTCATCGCCGAAATGATCGCTCCCTGTCCAGAGTTCTAGGATTCTCGCGGCCGCGGCGCTGTACGTACTATGGCCGGAAACGTAATCCGGGAATGGCGGGGTTGGAAAAGTTGCCGCTTGATACGGAATCCATTGCGAGCCATCCATCTGTACTGTGCCTTTGCCGGGTCCGCCCCAGGAACGAATCGGTTTACCGCGAAATAGAAATGGAATTGCGGTGATGGGGCGGACGGAGTCATAGGCGCGCTTTGCATCCCAGGCGGCAATGCCGGCGTCGAAGATGGCATTGCTCAGGACGAAGAACATCTTCACGTCATCGTCGAGCGTGTGATGGTCGCGCTCGGAAATCCATTGCGCGTAGAGCGCCCAATGTCCGGGAGGCTGGACGGTATAGGGGCCATCGTTCCAGTATTCGGCAATCATCTTCTGTTTGTCGGTGAGCCCGGCGCTGATGGCGACGAGTTCTTCGGCTTGCTCCTGATATTCCTTCGATCCGTAGGTTGCGGGGCCGAAGCTGGCGATCAGCGGGCGGAATTCGTCTCCGCTGGATAGGGCGAATGGAGTTACCTGCGACCACTGTGCGCCGACGAAGCGTTGCGCCATCAGGTCGCCGGTGGAGTTGACGTAGGTGAGCGGCTGCCAGTGGTTGGGATCGGACGGCGCTGCGCGTGCGGGGACTGGGCTGGAACTGTTTGCAGAAGTGTAGCCCGTCCAATCGGAGTATGGGCCTTGGGCGAGATCGCCTAACTGGTTGGATTTGTCGTGATGGCGGTATTCAAGAACGGCGGCGCAAGCAACATTGCCGATGCCGGTAGGCGTCTCGATGTCTGTGGAGTTATCGCTCGGACCGTAGACGAGTTGTTTCATCAGCGGGATGTAAACGGAATTAGTGTCGACGGGTAGCACATCGACCAGAGCGCGATATGCGGCATAGCTGATAGCTTGTTCCTTGTTAGTTAACGTGCGCTCGGATGCGGGACGGCGAAGAGCGCCGCCAAGCTGAGTGCCGACGGCGCGGTCGTCGTAGGCTGCCCATGCGTCGTACATGCAGGTGTGGACGATGGCCAGCGCCCGTGCTACCACGGGCGCGCCTAGCTTAGCGTCGCGGATACCTTGCAGGGCCGCGGAGTTCCACTGCAGCGCAGCCCTCGCAGGGCTGGGCTCGGCGACTGTCGCCGCGCCGCAGGTAAGGCAACACAGTGTGACCGAAAATGTCACGCTTCGTAGCAGGGTATTCGACTTGTCGACACGAGGAAAAAACATGGGTCAAGATTCCTGATGTCCGCCTATCGTGAATCCACGCGGTTCTTAGTCACTGCCGTTTGCTCTCACCTGTCATGCGGAGACGCAAAGTGCAATGGGCAAGAAATAGATGCAAATTATGACGCGCCTGCACGTTTTGCCGCGAGCGCCACAGCTGTGACTACCGCGACTGCTACGCAGAGCCAGAATGCCACGCGATTGATCGGCACGCCCATGACATGGAAAGTGCCCTCCCAAAGGAAGCTTAAGTATCGATCAGACGGCAGGGTGGCCCTCAGGGCTAGGCCAACGATCAGTCCGACACCTAGCACGAGCCATGACCTAGTCCAGACCGTCACTCTTTTACCTCCCTAGAAACCTTCGTGCAATCACTGACAACTTACGGGGACCGACGACGGAGTAGCGCTACCGACAAAAGAACAAATTGTGGTGGACCCGCTTTTGTAATAAATGGCATCTTGAATGAAGTACTCTGACGGGCACGGAGCGGGGGCGGCAATGGTCGTTGCGCTGCAACTAAAAGTAGTTCCGCTCGGGCAGGCAAGTTTGTAGGTACAAATCCCTCCAGCTACACTGAAGTACTGAAACGTGCCGACTGCTATGCCTATGCCCACCGTGCCCGGCCCGGAGCCCGAAACCAATGTCTCGGGACAGGTAGGCAGATCATGGTAATCGTCGCTGCAAACCTCGGTGGTGACCTCCTGGGTAGTGGAAGCTGTCAAGCTCAGCGTACCCGTGTTAACTCCGGTGACCAGCCCAGCGTTTACGGTCGCGACGCCAGTATCGGAACTGCTCCAGGTCGCTGACGAAGTTAAGTTGTACTGCGTTCCACTCTTGTACTGTACGGTAAATGTCTCCTGTAGGGTTTGACTCTCTATCACGGCAAATGGATTGGCGTCGATAAAGCCCTCCACCGCCCCCGAGCAATCGATGCAGATGGGCGTGCATGTTGCCTTCTGCACATTGTATATGCCGACGTCCATGGCCACTAGAATCCGTTCGTACTCGCCAAGCGGGCCGGAGATTTCGGCGCTTCCGCTATGCACCGATGGGGATATCAGGTTCCCGTCCTCGTCTGGGACCTGGTTCTGAATGATTTCCGATATGTTGAGCATTTGGGCGGCTTTCGGCCCGAGATGCAGGGGATATTTGTAATGGCCGCCGGAGAAGAACAAAGTAAGCACCAAGTCTTGGGCTTCGTCGGCAGGGTTCCAGAGGTTGATCATGGTGTCGTCGCCGTTAGCCGTGCTCCAATAGGAGAGGCCTCTTGCCGCACTTTCCGAAACAACTTGCGGCCGCGCCTCAAAGACGTAAGTATTTTTCTGATCCACGCTGCCTGCGACCATCAGCATGGCACCATCTTGGCCCTGAAAATCGAAAACGAGGTTCACGCTGCCGTTGAAATTCTTGAGGCTGCTAGCGGAGATCAGGGATGCGAGATTCAGGTCCATGGCGGCGTAGGGAGGGATGGAAACCTGAGGAAGCTGGATGGAGCGCGAGGCTGCGTTCTGTACCCAGTAGAGTTTAGGCTGAATTGAGTATGTTTGGCCGGCGGGTGGCCCACCCTTGCGTTTTGTGCAAGGGTGGGATCTCCGAAAGCGAACACCCAAGGATTTTGCTTTTGTTCTTACTCCGGCGGGGCGCGGAGGGTGGCCTGCGGCATTGCCGCTGCCAACCCTAGCATTCCCGAATCCCACCCTTGCAACGTGCGCAAGGCGGGCCACCCGCGAATGGGTCGCAAAGCACGCTGTTGCGAGCAAAAGGTTTACGTTGAAGGTTTTAAGACACCGTCTCAATTTCGAATACTCCGCGCTGAACAATCACTCGGCCGCGTAAATTTTCCAATCATGGGGTGCAAAGGACATGGAGGACCATGTGTCCACTAGCCCGAGCTTTGCATCGAGCCTGCGCTTATGCACCCAGCCCGAGGGATAGAGACGAAAGTGGGGTGGCGGCGGAGAGATTGGCAGCCTCGCGTCGGCCTCTGCGACGGCATCCAGTATCTGCCGAAGAGTCCGTCCGGTAAGAAATAGCGTCACACCCACAGCATTGGAGCCTAACCCCGGTCCTAGGGATCCGCAACCCTGCCCGCCTTGCGCGTTATTCTCCTTGCGGTCCTTGGAGAGGTAATCCTTCAGCTCAGGTATGTATCGTGTTGGTGCGGATAAGATCTGCGTGGCGGGTACGTCCTTGACTGAGAACTCGCGAATCGGCAGATTAAGTGGGCTTTCAATGTTTGCGCGCTCCTTGGCTGAGTAGATCTCCACCACATGTTCGGAGACGAATTCGCTGGTGTAACCGGGAATCTGCGAGGTGATCCGCTGCAAGGCATCGCCAAGGTTGGTGTCCGGCATGTCTATGTCGACTTCGGTATCTCCGGATAATCCACTCCAAATGAGACAAAGCCGCCTTTCAAGTGAAGCCCGATTATGCGAAGGGCCTCGGTGAGTGGCAATTTGGGACCGCCATGGTTGGAGATTACCTGCAGTTGCTTAGGGCCCTGCGCTGTCGTCGGAAACGCTGTGCCCAGAAAAGCAAGCAAGACGGACATTAATACAATTTCTCTCATCTAGGCCTCACGGTGTAAGTGTTGCAGAAGTGCAGGTTACAGAGATCGCTTCCTGACGAACGTTAATACTGTTTGAAAAAAGTGTCTGGCTCGCGGTGCTTGTGCACCCTGGGCCTCCGCTTTCACAACACGAATCGCATTTACCGCCGAGGAAGAGAAGCGCAACCGTCAGAGCTAGATTCAAATCTCTCTCTTTTTCGTTGTATCGGGGTTTCGTTCTGACTCGTAACTGTAGGTCTACCTCATTCCGGACTCCTCATCGGCGGCGCACAGCGTTGGCGCCCCGTCAGAAGTAGTCTGCTTCAGGCCCCTCACCTCACGCAGCCAATTGGAGAGGGGGCGAAGTGCCACTTCGGATCGACGCCATTCCTGCTTGAGGTTGTCCGGCGCAGAGTTGGGCGATGTCTTCGCCGAGCCTCCCCTCCAAGTTACGTACCCAACTTCCTGATGATCCGGACCTCTTGAGATCGTAGCATTGAAGCCGTAAAAGAAAGGCACAGCCATCGGAAGCGGCGGCTGCTTGTACGTCGGTAGCTGACGAACAGCCGCTTGGTCGAGGATGCTTTTGAGCTGCTCGAACTGTGTAGAGTCCAAAGATGATTCGGATATCTCGAGAGTTGCAATTGGGTTTGGCATATGCTGAGTCCGACGTTCGAGGTGAAACCGCCCGTCGGGTGCCACTGTAATGCAAGAGTGGTCGCTCCGCCCGCTTGAGGACAAGTCCGTGCTCCCCTCACGTATCACGACAATGAATGAATTACCGGACCGCCTGTAGCCCTGGCGTAGGGCGGAAAACCCTTGCGCCGAGACCGCCACCGCCGTAATCACGGCCCACTTAGCTACTTTCTTGAGCGCGTACTTAGAGATGGGATATAACATCATAATGACTCTCCGCTTGGCACACTCAACTCAAGGGGAACAACCGGCCGGAACAGTCAGTAACGACTGGGAATACGCCGTCTGTAAATTTTGTGCAGCCAGAATTCACCGTCCTGACGCTACCAGGGCAGTATGTGATGTTGCATTGGCTCGTTACTATCTGATAACACGCTCGCGGTTGACCTGTCGAAGTGGTACCGTTCAGAATACATGCCCCGCCTGACGGAAGCGGAGGGCCCGCTTCCGAGAGGGAACACTGTAAGAGGTTTGCCTCGTTACCCCAAGTCGCAGACCAACTTGTTCCGCTGTTACAGTTCGTACCTATAAGTACGACTGTGACATTGCCGGGTGCAGGCGGCGCCGAAACCAGCGTTTCGGGGCAGGTAGGCAGATCATGGTAGTCGTCGCTGCAAGCCTCGCCATTGATCTCCTGGGTAGAGGTAGCTGTTAAGTTCGCGGTACCCGCGTTTACTCCGGTGACCAGCCCAGCCGCTACTGTCGCGACGCTGCCATTGGAACTGCCCCAACTCGCCGAGGCGGTCAGGTTGTATTGTGTTCCGCTCTTGTACTGTACGGTGAAGGTTTCCTGGGTTGTTCCCCCTACACCAACCGCGAATGGATTGGCATCGATAAAACCTTCCACCGCCCCTGAGCAGGTGATACATATCGGCGTGCAGGTTGCCTTCTGTACGTTATAGATGCCAGCATCGATGGCCATCAGGATCCGTTGGTATTCGCCCTGCGACCCCGCGATCTCGGCGCTGCCGTCCCTTACCGAGGGCGGAATCAGGTTGCCTTCGTCGTCCGGGATTTGGTTCTGAATGATTTCCGACACGTTTAGCATTTGGGCGGCTTTCGGCTCGAGATGCAGCGGATACTTGTAATGGCCGCCGGAGAAGAACAAAGTAAGCACCAGATCCTGGGCCTCGTCGGCCGGGTTCCAGAGGTTGATCATGGTGTCGTCGCCGTTGGCCGTGCTCCAGTAGGATAGGCCTCTGGCGGCGCTCTCTGAAACAACCTGCGGCCGCGCCTCAAACACGTAGGTGTTTTTCTGATCCACGCTGCCGCCCGCCATTAGCAGAGCGCCATCCGAGCCTTGAAAATCGAAGACGAGGTTTACGCTGCCGTTGAAATTCCTGACGCTGCTGGCCGAGATTAGAGATGCAAGATTCAGGTCCATTGCGGCGTAGGGAGGGATGGAAACCTGAGGAAGCTGTACGGAGCGCGAAGCGGCATTTTGTACCCAGTAGAGTGTGGGCTGAATTGAGTATGCCTGCCCGGTGAGGTTGCGCAAGACGAAGTAGGGAATAAATCTGGTTCCGGCGGGGAACCGCATCATGGGATCGGCCTCGCCTGTCATGAACCCGACCGCCGCGTAGGTGAGAGTCGCCAATTTTTCGGATGGTTTTGGTGGGCTGTGCAAGGGCAGATTGGCAGAAAAGCCCGTAGCAAGATCTTCGAGTCCGCCACTCACCAACAATCCGTGTTCGGGGCCGTTATAGGTGACGCGGACTCCCCCTTCGTTCGCGGGAGCCGACTGCATCTCAATTAAATCGACGAGCTTTGTGCCGTGGGGCGAAACCGTGACGGTATGAGTTCCGAGGACGTTCGCCTGGTTGTCGAGGACCCGGAGGTTTGCGGAAATTGGCTGTGGCGAAGGATTCGAAAGTGCCACGAAGCCGGTTACATTGGGTTCGTGTTTCCACCAGATGCCTTCGAGCGTGCGCGTCTGGAACGCGGCACTTTGTATCTGCGCGCCTGGTGCCACGGCGGGCAGAAGGTTGTAGCTGAAGATCGCGCTATGTAGAACGTCGACGAAACGGACGGTTACACAGAGGGCGTCCCAAGGCCAGTTGTAATCTATTTCGACGTAGCCTTTCAGCGTAGCCCACGGCGCAATACCATTATCGGCCAGCGCTTGATTGATGTTCACGACCGCCGTGCCCGACGGTTCCAAGTTTACGTCTGCCAGTTGGTATTTGTGTCCGTTGCTGAGATAAAGGACGGGCGTAACTGCGATGGGCGCGACTTTGACGCTATTCTTGATATAGATGGAGGACTTGAAATTGGCGTCGACCATCCATAGGCCGCCTATCATCGAACGCGGGGCGGCAGGGCTGTGCCATTTGCCAGTGTAGGGCAGAGCCGGCGGAACTGGCTTGTGGGGTGCGAGTACTCTGGGCTGCTGCGCGGCGACGCCGGTGATCAGAAGAGTCGAAAAAGCTAAAGCAAGAAAACTCAACCCACGTGCAGAGCAGAGAGACATTTCCCCGGCCTCCAACAGGATTTACAACTCGGTCCCTGGGCCCCCGGTGCTACTACACCGGTACTGAGCGCACTCCGCATTTGCGCCGCAACCTCTACCGCGCACGGCGAGAATTTTGCGAGTCTAATCTGATTCAGCGCACGAAGCAAGCGAAAGTTAAAAACTACAGCGACGCCAAGACTTCGTCTCCGCCACATTGCCCGCTTTCCGGTCCCGCATTATGATGAGTCCATGAGTTTTTCAGAGACGATCTTCCTGTTCCTGCTGGCGCTCATTGTCTTTGGGCCTAAGAAGCTGCCGGAGATCGCCCGCCAAGCCGGAAAACTACTCGCCGAACTGCGCCGCGCTTCGAATGAGTTCAAGGCGCAGATCGAAACTGAAATCGCTCACCTCGAAGTAGAAAAATCGCAGACCGTCCTTCCGCCCGCACGTCCGCCGCAGGGCGCCGTGGCTAGTTTCAGCCTGAACTCGGCCCAACCCGAACCCGTTCCGCAGGAGACGCCCGCCACTCTGGCCGCTCCCGCGGTTGAATCGGCTTCTAACAGTGCAGAACCGACTCCCAACATCACAGAGCCAGCAGTTGTCGGCGATTCCGCGAACGTTCCCGCCTCGCAGGACTCACATGTTTGAGACCGCTACCGAGGATTCCGGGGAAGAGCAGAAGCGTGACTCCATGCCCACCATGGGCTTTCTTGATCATCTGGAAGAACTGCGCCGCCGGCTGGTTTACTCGATCGCCGCTGTGGGTGTAGGGTTTTGCGCCTGCTGGTGGAAGGTGGAAAAAATCTACGAGATTATGCAGCGTCCCATCATGGACGCGCTCCGGGCCAACGGCATGTCGGAGAAACTCGTCTACCTGAATCCCACCGAACCGTTCAACTTGTATCTGAAAATAGCCGCGCTCACGGGATTATTTCTCACATCGCCCTTCGTCCTCTACCAGGTATGGATGTTCATCTCGCCCGGCTTATATCGTAACGAGAAACGCTACGTAGTTCCGTTCATGGTCTCTACGATTGCTCTATTCTCGGCCGGGGGATATTTCGGTTATAGAATCGTCTATCCGCAGGCGCTCGGCTTCCTGATTCATTTCGGCAGACAATTCCAGCCGATGATTACCATCGGCGAATACACTTCGCTTTTTCTGAGCATCATCCTCGGCATGGGTTTGATCTTCGAAATGCCGATTCTGATTTTCTTTCTGGCTCTGATGGGCATCGTCACCGCCGGGTTTATGTGGAAAAATTTCCGTTATGCCATTTTGCTGATCTTTATTGTGGCAGCTATTGTCACGCCCACTCCTGACGTCTTGAACATGTGCATTTTTGCCGCACCCATGCTCGCGCTGTATGGATTCAGCATCGGAATAGCATGGCTGGTTCATCCCACGCAGCGCCGGACGCGAAAAGAAAAGAAGGCCGCGTAATAATTCGTATTGGTCGGCCTTCTGCTGCGTTGAGCGTCGTTGCGTTGACTTTTTGCCCAAGGGGATTTCTTGAGAACTTCCGTGATAAGCAAGATCATCGCTCTTCCTGTGTTGTTACTTTCGATCGCGCTCAACTTTGGAGCCTGCGATCACGATAAAGCCACTACCGTCACCGCATCTGAACGCCCCGCACCCACCGCCCCCGCTGAAACGGTTCTGCCGGACCTTTCACTTCCTCCGGATAGCGGTGCGCCGCCCGCATTCGATTCCGTTCGCGCGATGCAGTACGTGAAAGATATTGTCGCCTACGGCCCGCGCCCGCTGGCCAGCGCAAATCACAAAAAGGTCGAGGATTACATCGCCTCGCATCTGAAGCATGACGAGGTAGAGGACGACACTTTCACGGCAGACACGCCCGAAGGCAAATTTCCAGTACACAATATCGTCGCCAAGTTTGCCGGAACGAAAGACGGGATCATCGTGATCGCCAGCCATTACGACACGAACTATCCTCTGCGCGCGACGACATACGTCGGAGCAAACGATGGAGGCTCCTCCAGTGCGCTCCTACTTGAAATAGCCAATCAACTCCGTGGCAAGAAGCGTGACGGTTACAGCGTATGGCTGGTATGGGACGATGCGGAAGAAGCCATGAAGCCAGAAACCGAGCTCGCTTTCGAGAAGGATAGTCTTTACGGCATTCGGCATCTGGCGCAGAAGTGGCAGGATGACGGCACCCTGAAAAAAATCAAGGCTTTCTTGTTGGCAGACATGATCGGGGACGCCGATCTCAACATCGACCGCGACCTGAACTCGACTCCCTGGCTGGAAGAGGTCGTATATCAGGCCGCAACTCGACTCGGATACCAATCTCATTTCTATGAGCGGCAAAATCAAGTCACCGACGATCACATTCCTTTCATGCAGAAAGGCGTGCCCTGCGCGGACCTGATCGACTTCGACTACGGCTACAACAATGTTTTCTGGCACACGCCGCAGGACACCGTCGACAAACTCAGCCCCAAGAGCCTGGAAATCGTCGGCAGCACGATCCTCGAGACCGTCAGCATTCTCGACAAGATGGACTCGCTGCCGCCGAAGTAATGGTCATGTGGGGCAGCCCCCTTCGGCAGGCTCATCTCCAAGCCGAGCGTTCTGAGAAGCTCCCTGACATCGGCCGCTTTTGCTCTTTTCCAGAAATTCATTTCTAATTCACCACGTATGCGAAAGCTGAGAGTCCTCGCGCTGTGCCTGATCCTCACTACGATTTGCCGTGCAACAACTCCTCCCGCCGAGAGCGACGACGCGGAACGCATCATTCAATCAGCCCTCCAACCATCCCCGATCGAGACCAGCTTGCGCCAACTGACAGATGAGATCGGAGGTCGCGTTCCCGGTACTCCCGCGATGCAGCGCGCGATTGACTGGGGCATGCAGATGTTCAAGGCCGCTGGCGCTGACAGCGTCCATACCGAAGAATTCACCATTCCAAACTCATGGGCCGAAGGCGCGACCGAGATGACCATCAGCGCGACTGGGACCACGTTTGCTCCCAATCTTACGCAAGGTTCTAAGATCGAGTTCCGTGTCCGCTGCGTTTCCATTGCATGGGCGCCAGCGTTGGCCCCGATGAAACATGTGCCGGTGATTGATGCGGGCAGTGGAAGTCCCGCGGACTTCAAGAAGGCCGGCGATATTTCCGGCAAGATCGTGCTCGTCCACTCTGACGTCCTTAAAACGTGGGACGATCTCTTCGCCGAATATTCGAAGGCCCCGCCCGTAATCACCGCGGCCCGCAAAGGCAAAGCGATAGCGGTAGCTTTCATCGCGACGCGCGAGCACGATATCCTCTACCGGCACACCAACTCCTTCGCGGGAGAAATCGATCGCATCCCGCAAGTCTTGGTGGCACGCGAAGATGGCGAGCGTATCGCACGACTGCTCGGCTCAGGCCATCCGGTGTGGGCCGATCTAAGCATTCCAAATCGCCTGGGCGGACCAATCAAAACCGCGAACGTGGTTGCGGAAATCAAGGGTAGCGAAAAGCCCGACGAGTTTGTCATCCTCGGCGCGCACCTCGATTCCTGGGAACTCGGAACCGGCGCGCTCGATAACGGCTGTAATGCGGCGCTGGTAATCGATGCGTTGCGCGCCATTAAAACTTCCGGCCTCAAAGCGCGGCGTACGATCCGGTTCATTCTTTTTTCCGGCGAAGAGGAAGGCCTGCTGGGCTCGCGTGCCTACGCAACCGCGCACCGTTCTGAACTTGATAAAGCCGCCGGGGTGATCATTTTCGACTCAGGCACCGGTAAAACAACTGGTTTCTCGGACGGCGGCCGCAAAGACGTGCTCGAAACTACCAAGCGCCTCCTCGCTCCCCTGCAACAGTTCGGCCTTACAGACTTGAAGACCGACATGGAAGAGGGCACCGACCATTTCGATTTCATGTTCGAAGGCGTGCCCACATTTGTCGCCGATCAGGACGAGGCGAACTATCTGGAAAATTACCACGCCATCTCTGATACCTACGACAAAGTGGATTTCGTCCAGCTCAAGAAGGATGTAGCCGAGGCGGCGGAGTTTGCCTTTGCGCTGGCGAATCTTCCTGAGAAGATTGGGCCGCGCTTCACCAGGACGCAGATTGAACAGTCCATGCATGAAACTGGCGCTGATCAAACATTTAAGGCCGACGGCGTGTGGGATGCTTGGGAAAGCGGGCGCATCGGCCGGCAGAAATAAACTTGCTGCTGATTTTTGAGTGCTGATTGTTGATTAGAAATTCTCGTTTCATAAAGCTCTCAATCAACAATCACAAATCAGCAATCAAAAATTAGTTCCCCTGGACATGCCTTGCTCTACTTCTGGATTCTCTTCAATCTGTTCGCGCTGGGCATGCTGGTCTTGGAGTTGCGTGTCTTCCACCGTCCCGGCCGGCCCGTGCGCTCCCGCGAAGCACTAATACGCAGCGCCGTGTGGATCGGCCTCGCCGCAGCCTTTGCCGGACTGGTTTTCTTCTGGCAGGGACGGCAGATAGCCATTGAATTTGTTACCGGCTACGTGCTCGAACTTTCTTTAAGCGTAGACAATCTTTTTCTCTTCCTCGTGATCTTCCGCTATTTTTCCGTTCCGGAGGAGCACCAGCACCGGGTGCTGTTTTACGGAATTCTGGGAGCGCTGTTGATGCGAGGCCTGTTCATTCTGGTTGGAGTCGGGCTCATCCAACGCTTCCACTGGATTCTCTACGGCCTGGGAGCGCTTCTGATTTATAGCGGCATCCGCTTGGGATTTGCCGGTGAACACCAGATCGACCCCTCGAAGAACTCTGCGGTAAAAATTTTGCGCCGCTTACTACCAGTGACGGATACCTACCAGGGAGGCCACTTCTTTGTTCGCGGCTGGCAAGGAAATCCGGGCCTTTACGCCACGCCATTGCTGGTGGTTCTGGCCGTCATCGAAACCACAGACATGCTTTTTGCTGTCGATTCTATTCCGGCCATCTTGGCCATAACCCTCAATGCTTTCATCGTTTACACCGCGAATGTCTTCGCCATACTTGGTCTGCGCTCGATGTTCTTCGCTGTCGCTGGGCTGCTGAAAATCTTTCGCTTTCTTCATATCGGCTTGGCGCTGATTCTAATCCTGGTGGGGGTGAAGATGATCACAGCTTCTTATTTCCCAGTCCCGACGCTGGTGATGCTGGGCGTGGTGGCGGCAGTGCTGGCGGTGGCAGTATTCGTGTCGGTGCTGTTTCCTGTTAAGCAGGGCTAAAAAAAGCCGCCCTTTACGGAAGGAAGAGGGCACTTTCCTGGTCAAGGGAGATTAACCCTGCGTTGTCCATCAGTTATGATGGAATGCCATGGTGCAAGTCACTATTCACGTCCCGCCCCGGCCGTATCAGGCTCGGATCGAGAACGGCTTGCTGGCACGGGCCGGAGCCCTGCTGGCAGAGTTGCTGCCGCAGGCGAGCAGCGTATTTGTAATTACATCTCCTCCGATACGCAGGCGCTGGGGCGCCAAACTCGTTCACTCTTTGGTCTCCGCCGGGTTCAAGCCTCAAGTTGTGCAGATACCGGATGGAGAACCGGCCAAGAAGTTGTCGACGATCGAAACGCTGGCTGAAAAGCTGGTGCGTCTTGGCGCAGACCGCAAGGCGGTTCTGATCGCACTCGGCGGCGGAGTAGTCGGCGACGTCACCGGATTGCTGGCATCCCTCTACATGCGCGGTGTGGAATTGGTGCAGATTCCCACTACGGTTCTGGCGCAAGTGGATGCTTCCGTCGGTGGTAAGACAGCGGTGAATCTCGGGGCCGGTAAAAATCTGCTTGGGACTTATCGCCATCCACGGGTGGTTCTGATTGACCCGGAGGTCCTGCACACGCTTCCTGCCCGCGCCTTTCGCTCCGGCTTGTATGAGGCTCTCAAGTGTGGCGTCATCGGCGATCTCGATCTTTTTCTGCGCTTCGAACAAAAACGCACGCAGATTCTGAAGCGCGATCCGGTCGAGCTTGAGGGACTGATCGCCCAGAGCGTGAAGCTGAAAGCTGAAATCGTTTCCGCTGATGAGCAAGAAGGCGGCTTGCGCCGCGTGCTCAATCTCGGCCACACCATAGGCCACGCGCTCGAGGCCGAAACCGGCTACCGGGGCCTGCTTCACGGTGAAGCCGTCGCGTGGGGCATGATTGCTGCCACCAACATCGCACTCTCCGTCGGACGGACTGACAGCGTGACCGCCGGCCGCATCGCCGATGCCGTTCTCAGCCTGGGACGGTTGCCGGAAGTGAAAGTCAGCGCGCGCAAAATTCTCGCGCGCCTGCAGGCGGATAAGAAAACACAAAACGGAGCGGTTCATTTCGTTCTGCCCCGCGAGATAGGAAAAGTCGAAATCGCAGCCGACGTTCCGGATAAGGTCATCATCACTGCAGTCGAAGAATTGCATCGCGTTTCGAGCGGCGGCTGGGGGAAGTGAAATCATTGATTGTCGATTGCTGATTGAAATGCAAAAACGTTCCGACTCGGGCGCTTTAATAACAATCAATAATCAGCAATCAAAAATCAGCAATGCCGCATGCCCCAAGCCACCAAACTCGTAGTCGGTGCCGCGCCCGAAGGCGTTAGTGACGCCCATTCCGCCGCGCGAGCGGTTCGCGCCATGTTCACGTCGATTGCTCCGCGCTACGATCTACTAAATCATTTGTTGTCGTTCAACATCGACCGCTTGTGGTGGCGCCGCACCGCTCGGACTTTTTCACAGGTCCTGGCGCAGCCAAACTCCCGTGTCCTCGATCTTTGCTGCGGCACCGGGGACATGGCCTTCGCCTTGCACAAACAGGCAGGGAAGTCCCGCCCGCAGATTTTAGGTGCAGATTTTGCTCACGCCATGCTGCAGCGCGCGCATTCCAAGTCCAACAAGTTCGCTGAAGACGGCAAGCCGGCAATGCCACGCTGGATCGAAGCCGACGCTCTCAGCCTTCCATTTCCCGACCAGCATTTCAGCCTGGTGACCTCAGCTTTCGGCTTCCGCAATCTTGCGGACTACGATGCCGGCCTTCGCGAGATCGCGCGAGTTCTGCGGCCTGGAGGCGAGTGCGGCATCCTCGACTTCAGTGAGCCCAGCGGACTAATGGGCCATCTGTATCGGATTTACTTCAAGCAAGTCCTCCCACTCATCGGTACCATGGTTTCCGGTGTGCGCGGACCCTATGCGTATCTGCCAAACTCAGTCGAGCGTTTTCCCGAGCCGCAGGAGATGCTAGACCGTATGCGCCATGCCGGTTTTCGCGAAGCCAGTTGGACGCCCTACACCTTTGGCATAGCAGGCTTGTATCGCGGAAGGAAGTGAAATCCCTAGAGAAATTCGCTAACGCGCCGCAGTGTCAGCAACAGGTGTCGAAGAAGTCTTGAAGCTGTCCGTAAATGCGTCGGCGATCGTGTAATGCAGCACATTCTCGTACTCTTTGCCCAGAAAAGTACGTAGCCGGTCTGTATTCATAATGTACTCACCGGTCATATAAGGCAACGCTTCTGGTGGAATCGCCGAGATCCGCCGCTGCCATAGAAATTGCAACACCAGCCGCATCGCCCACTTTCCCGGTGCGCGTACTAGTTTCGCTTGTGCAATCTCAATGCAGCGCCCGAAGGTGAGCGGCTCGCCGCGCCCGGCTACGTTCAGGATGGTGAGCCGTTTCGTTTCCGGATCGCGGTGCAGGATGTACGCAATCAGTCGCGCCATATCGTCTACGTGCACAAACTGAATTTTGTTGTCCAGATAGAGTTGCCCATAAGGCAGCATGCAAGGCAGGCGCTTGCCCTCGCTGCGCATCTTTTCCGCTCGCGGGCCGCTTCCGTTGGGCGTGCCCCGAAATGCTCCCAGCAAGTAATTTTCCACGCTGGCTCCGGCAAAAATGTGCGGACGCAGAATGTACACGCTGCACCCCCGCAGGGCTGTGGAGCGCTGCTGTACTACCTCGTCGCATTGTTTCTTATGAATGGCGTAAGGCAGAGTGTGCGCCGCGAGGGAAGACCCTTCTGTCGCTGGCGCAGGAAGATTTGGACCATACGCGGCCACACTGCCGGGAAAGATAAATTGCTTGATCCCGAAATCCGTGGTGCGATTCGCCTCGGTGATGGCTTCCATCACACGCGCCGTGCCCGCTACGTTGATCTGCCACATCCGCTCCGCATCCAGTACACCGCTTCGCACCGCATCGATCACAAATGCCAGATGCACCACGGCCACCGGCCGCGTGTCCCGCAGCAGTTCGTAAATAGTGCGCGTGCAGGATTCTTCTCCAAGATCCAGACGCTCAAATTGCAGCGGCAGGTCTGTTTGGGGTGGTTGCAAGTCCACCCCAATCACAGAGAAGTCTCCCAGCATCGGGAGCAGACGGGAGCCCAGGTTTCCCGCAATGCCGGTGACCATGACGACAGGCTTGGTGCTCGGCATTAGTTCGGCTTGGACGAAGGAGCTGGTTGCGCATTCGGCTGCGTCGGAGCATTCGCCGGTGGAGCAGCCTGCTGCGGTGTAGCCGCGCCAGCTCCCGGACCTTGGGGCTGCGCTGAGGGCTGACCCATAGGCGGATGCGGCATGTGTGGCGGCATCCCTGGACGTCCGCCCATTGGTTGTGGCGGTCCAAAGTAGGCTTCGTTGGTCTCCGTGTGGTAGGAGTTCTGGTACTTCTCCATTCCGTCCTTCAAGCGTTGGGTCTTCAGGGTATTGTGAATTTCGTTGCTCACCTTATCCAGCGGCAGAACTTCCTTGCTCACCACCTTGTAAACGTAGTGTCCGCCATTGTCGCTGATAAGCGCCGATACTTCACCCACCTTAAGATCGAATACTGATGAGTGTGCTGGCGGCAAACCTGTGCGCCGCACTGTTGGCAGGTTCACCGTCGGCGAATCCATCTTCATACCGGCCGCTTCGAATGCTTCTTTCTGCAGCTTGGCGAAATCCTCTCCTGCCGCTGCCCGTTCCCGCAGGGTATCCGCCAGCTTGTTCATCTCCTGCTCACCCTTTTCCTGTTCCTCCTTCTCAGTGTCGTCCTTGGCTTTCTGCGCCTCCGGGCTCAGCTTCTCTTCTTTTACATTGTCTTTCGAGTTGACCTTGGGCTCGTCGTCCTGTTTATTGCGGGGAATAAACAGCCGGTCCAGGGAGAATTGTTCGTAGGCCTCGGGATTTTTCTTGTAGTATGCCTCAATTTCGGTGGGCGGGATCTTGTCTGCATCTTCCTGCACCGAGCGCTGCAGTTCCGTCGTCAGAATCTGCATCTCGGCAATCTTGAGAGTCTGTTTGAATTGTGGAGTCTTGTCCAATCCCTTCTTTTTTGCCGCTTCTGACATGGCCATGAACTTGGGCAATGCCTGTGCCAGCTGCCGTTTCAATTGCGGCGTGACATTCGGCGAAAGCGCGCTGGCGATCTTTTCAAACTCCGCCCGCGTAATCACGGTTTTGCACTCTGCCGGCTTCTTTGCGGCAGCGGCAGTCTTGCTAGCAGCGGTCTTGGCTGCAGCAGCCGTCTTTGGTGCCGGTGGACATACGCCATCAATTGTTAGCACTGGCGCATTCTCCGGCACGTCCGCGGCCGGCGCCGCCGGCGCATTAGCGGCGCCCGGAGCTTGGGCCGGACTTAGCTGTCCCGGGGTCGGCCCCGGTTGTGGCTGTCCCCAGGCCAGCGTCCCCAACAACACACACAGCAACCAACTCTTACGCATACAAGGTTCCTCCAGGATTGGTAGATCAGGAAGTTGCACAGCTGAACCTAGCATCGTAGCATAGAGGCCCGTTTCTACAGTACTGGTAACCGCCGATTCTCTTTGGCGCAAATTCGCGTTAGCGGCGATAATTCCATCATGTCCGGAAGTCCGGCTCTATATTCGCCAACCGCCATGCGCGCCGAGAAGCGTGCCGTGGCCGGAAGTTCGGTGATTGCCGCTGTGGTGATCACGAGCGGAAAAATCGTGGTTGGCGTTACCACCGGCAGCCTCGGAATTCTCTCGGAGGCCGCGCACTCCGCACTGGATCTCATAGCGGCTCTACTTACTTATTTTTCTGTAGGGGTCTCCGACAAGCCTGCCGACGCCGACCACCAATACGGCCACGGCAAGGTCGAGAATTTCTCCGCCTTTGTAGAAACCGGCCTGCTGCTGGTGACCTGCGTCTGGGTCATCTACGAAGCGGTTGCGCGGCTATTTTTCCGCCGGGTCGAGGTCGAACCGTCCATCTGGGCATTCGCCGTAATGCTTGTCTCCATGGCCGTGGATTGGTGGCGCTCCCGCGCTCTCGGCCGCATTGCAACTAAGTACGAGAGTCAGGCTCTAGAGGCCGACGCTCTTCATTTCTCTACTGACATCTGGTCGGCAGGCGTAGTTATCTTTGGTCTTCTATTAATTCTGGCTGGACGTGTCTACCATCTGGATTGGCTTCGTCTCGCCGATCCCATCACTGCCTTGATCGTCGCAGGCGTCATCGTTTCTGTCAGTTGGCGCTTGGCACGACGCACCGTGGATGCTCTGCTTGACGCCGCCCCCGCAGGCGTTCGCGCGCAGATTACCGATGCGGTCTCTCATGTGGATGGTGTGCTCGAAGTCGGCCGGGTGCGCATCCGCCGCGCCGGCAACCATTATTTCGCCGATCTTGCCGTTGGTCTGGCACGCACCGTCACTTTTCAACGCTCCGAGCAGTTAGTCGCGGCGGTAACCGATGCGGTCCACAGCATTCTTCCCGAGGCCGATGTCACCGTCCAGCCGCTGCCGCGCGCCCAGCGCTCGGAAAATATCTTCGACCGCATTCGCGCCGTCGCTACCCGCCACAACCTCAACGTCCACGACATCAGCGTGCAGGATCTCGCGGGCCGGCTTCACGTTGAGCAGCACGTCGAACTCGACGAGCGTATGACTCTCAAGGACGCTCACGATCAAGTCACCGAACTCGAAGCCGACATGCGCCACGATGTTCCCGAGATCGCCGACATCCTTACCCATATCGAGAGCGAGCCGGCCACGATCGAAACCGGAGACGAGTTAGTTCGCGACGCCGAACTCGAACGTAGATTGAAAACCGTCGCCAGCCGGGTTCCTGAAATTATCGATATGCACGACGTCCAAATAAAAAAAGTGCGCGGCCGGCTCTACGTTTCCTGCCATTGCACATTTCCTGATGACCTCTCGCTCGCTCGCGTTCACGACATCCAAACCGAACTCGAGATTCACTTCAAACAAGCCGCTCCTGAGCTTTTCCGTGTACTGATCCATCCTGAGCCCAGCACAGACAATCGTAGATAAAACTTAGCGGAGTGACTCGATGACCGAAGCCAAAACAACATGGGTAGAGAAACAGCGTTTCAACGGCATCGCCAGCAGCGGCCATACGATCGTCGTCGACGGTGATCATGCCGCGGGAAACAGTCCCATGGAACTCGTTCTGATCGGCCTGTGCGGCTGCACCGGCTACGACGTTGTCTCCATCCTGCAAAAAAAGCGCGAGCCGTTCACCAGCCTCGAAGTCCGCGCCGAGGCCGAGCGCGCCGCCGACCCGCCTTCCGTCTATACGAAAATCAAACTGATCTACCGCGTCGGTGGTAAAGTGTCGAATAAGGCAGTCGAAGACGCCGTCCGCCTCTCCAAAGAAAAATACTGCTCCGTCTCGGCGATGCTCTCGAAGACTGCGAAGATTACCAGCGAGATCGAATACGTAGATCGCTAGTCGCGGGCGGCGGGACGATTGCCGAAAAACTCATGGCTCACAGAATTATTCTCTTCACCCAATCCGGCTGCCTCAACTGCGAGGTGATGAGGATTTTTCTGGAGGCGAGGGAACTTGTTTTCGAAGAGCGCAACATGAGCAGCGATCCTTCCGCACGCACCGAATTGTTCGACATCTACCATGGCCACACTACGCCCACGGTCGTGATCATCACCGCGTCGGGTGCGGAAGTGATCGAAGGCTTCGATCCCGACCGCCTTGATTACTTCCTCTCCGCTGCCTGATCATCGAAACGATTCGCGAGGGTTAACATTCCAACTCAAAATCCACCGAGCCCGCATCCGCATCCTCTGCGCGGCTATTTCTTCATCGCTTCGGCGGCGTTTCTTTGGGGAGTTTCAGCAGCTCTCGGTCGCGCTGTTTTTACCGGCAAGCTGCCGCTGAACCACGCCGCGCTTCGACCCATCGATCCATTAATTCTTTCGCAGACCCGCGCCACATTTTCTTTGCTTGTATTGGTTTCAACCCTCGTCGTTTCCCAGGGCTGGCAGCGAATTAAGCTGCCAGTCCGCGATCTTGTTTACTGCTTCGTTTTAGGCACGCTGGGCGTAGCTGTCTCGAATTATTTCTATTACGTGGCCATCCAGCGAACCAACGTGGCCACCGCCATCATCGTGCAATACACCGCGCCGGTATGGGTTCTGCTTTACGTAGTGGTGCGCGGCCAGCAAAAACTCACGCTGCAAAAGGTGGTTGCCGTAGCCCTGGCCGTCACCGGAATCGCTCTCGTCATCAATCTGATCGGAGCCAAGTCCGGCGCGGTGCTTCGCCTCGATTCCTATGGCGTCTTCGCCGCGTTGCTGGCCTCGTTCTCATTCGCCTTCTACAACGTCGGCGGACATCGCATCCTCGCCCGTCACGACCGCTGGCGTGTTTTGGTCTGGACGCTCGCCGCCGCTACCGCTTTCTGGCTCATCGTCAACCCTCCGTGGAAAATCGCCGCCGCCCACTACGTGCCCGCTCAGTGGCTGTTCCTCTTTGTGTTCTCGATGATCTCGGTGCTCGGCGCATTCTCTCTTTACTTCATGGGCCTGCAGCACCTGGAGCCTACGCGCGCCATCATCGCCAGTTGCCTGGAGCCGGTATTCTCCATTCTTCTTGCTGCTTTGCTCTTAGGCGAGGTGCTGCGCCCGATTCAGACCGTGGGAATCATCTTTGTGCTCGCGGCCATCGTGATCGTGCAGCGCCCAGGTGTCAGTTCGAGCGAGAGCGATAAATCCCTCGTGGTCGAGCCCATCGACTAGAGGCTCTTCCACGCAATTAGAGACGTTCCTACTCCAACCTCTTTCCCCGCGTCTCAGGCAATTGCGTGGTGATCAATGCGGCCAACAGATATCCTGCCGCGCACAGGTAAAACGCCCAGCCTAAACCCTTCATCTGACCTACCTGCCCAATCACCAGGGGTGCGACGGAACTCATCGTACGTGCGCCGTTGTAAGTAACGCCCAGCGCACCGGCCCGCACACTGGTCGGAAAAATCTCGCTGCCCATGATTCCCGAGCCGGAGAAGACTCCAGTCCCAAAGAAAGCGACGGCTGTACCTAGCACCAGAATCAGGGCAGGTGTACGCGCCATTGCATAAAGTGGAATCAGAAGTGCCGCCGTCAAGCTATAGATTAAAAACGCCTTGCGCCGTCCAAGGTGATCCGCTATCCAGCCGAAGCTGGCATAGCCGGGAAGCATTCCAAATAGATTCAGAACCACCAGCAACGTTGTGGTACCCATCACCCCAAAGCCACGCCCGCCTTGCGCTACCGGAAGCGACAAATACGGCGGGAGCCAGGTAAACAATCCCCACCACGCGAACAAGCAGAAGAAGTTAAAAAGCAGCAACGCCAGCGTATGTTTCAAGTAGGGCGCCCGAAATATAAGGCTGAGACCTGATCTGTCTACCGTGCTCGCGACTGGTCTCCGCTCCTTCCACAGTGTCGACTCTGGCACTCCGCGTCGAATCCATAACGTCAGAAGAGCCGGCAGAATTCCTACAAAGAACACTGCTCGCCATCCGAAGTAACGCGCTACCGGACCCGCTACGAGCGCCGCCGCGGCAAAGCCGATTGCCCACGAGCTCTGCACGATCGAAATCGCCTTGGCGCGTAACTCCGTCGGCCAGGTCTCCGCTACCAGCGTCGCTCCCGTATTCCATTCCCCACCCATCCCCAGACCGAGAACGAAGCGTGCCGCCGCCAGCATCGCAATGCTCGTCGCCAGGCCGGAGGCGAAGGAGCACAACGAATAGGTCAAGATGCTCGCCATCAGCGCCCGCTTGCGCCCGACGCGGTCGGCGAGAAAGCCAAACAGCAAACCGCCCAGGCCGGAGGCGAGCAGCGTAAGCGTGCCCAGCAATCCTGCAGTCGCCTTGTTCATGCGCAGATCACGCATCAATAGCGTCAGGACCAACGCATACAGCATGGCATCGAAAGCATCGAGCGCCCAGCCCAGCGCCGCAGCTAGCAGCGTGCGCTGCTGCGCCGCGGAGGCCTGGCGTATTAATTGAATTGGCCCAATCGCCATGAGGCGGGATTGTACGGTGCAAGCAGGAATTGTCAATTTCCGATTTTGGGGCAGTTTCGATGTTTTCTATCTTGATGCCCACATTGGCATTTGACAATGTTTTTACAGTTCCAGCCTCCATTCTTGGTTAGCCTCGTATGATACTGTCGCCTAATGACGGTATGAGACTGGACGTGCTTATGAGACTACACCGGGTTGCCGCGCTTTCCGCCTTCCTGCTGGCGTTCCTCACCCCTTGCTTCGCCCATCACATGGCAGTCGTCGTTAACAAGGACAACAACGTGGGTAACGTCACTGCGGTCCACCTGACCAGGATTCTCCGCTCAGAGGTCAAAAAGTGGCCGGATGGCAAGGCCGTTATCCTGGTTCTTCACAAAGACTCAGCCGGCGAAACCGAGACACTGGAGCGATTGATTAAATTGAACGGTGAGGATTTGAGGGCCATGATCGCCGCGCATAAGGACTCTATCGTGATCGTGGATTCCGACGCGGACGTCTTGAAAACTGTCCAGACCACACCCGGTGCCGTCGGCTTCGTGGATGTCCGCTCCGTCGACAACAGCATCAACGTCGTACGCGTAGACGGCAAGCTGCCCATGGAATCAGGGTATTTGCCGCATTAACGTAGACCGTTCCACTGGCAGCAGGGCTTCGAACCAAATTCCGCAAGCTCACCGGAGTTTCAGAACATTTTCAGCCTATGTGCGATCTCCCGCATGGGCGCGTATTCCCGATCGTTGGCTACGACGAAGTGCTTGGCGCGGAGAACCTTCAAGATGGGGTCATCTTTACCTTCCTGGAGTGCGAGTAGGGCGTGGGCAAATCTTTCTCGTTCGGCCTCAGGCACGTCCTTGCCAGCCACGAACACGTAATCGATATAGGGTTTAGAGGTATAAATAACGCGGATCTTTCTGCCATCTAGTTTGCCACTACTAATCAGAAAGTTGAAAATCGTTTCGTCGATAGCTCCGGCGTCGACCACTCCGTTTGCAACCATCGCCGCAGTCGCGGGATGACTTCCACTGTAGCGAAATGCGAGATCGGTATCGGGATCGATTCCTGCCTGCTTGAGTTCTTCGTAGGCCATCATATGTGCGCTGGTTGAGTCGATATCGCCGAATGCAAATTGCTTTCCCTTTAGATCGTTGAGCAAATAGATTGAGGAGTTTGTGCCGGTGATGAAGACGGTGTGATAATGCAAGTCAGTGGCACGCTGGACAAGTGGTATGACTCCATACTTGGCGCGTGCGCGGATATACATCAGCGCTCCCAGGCAAGCGAAATCATAAGACCCATCGCCGAGGTGTTTAACTGTTTCGCGGAAGGTATCGGGAGATTCAATCGTCACCGGTCGTCCCATCGCCTTCGTGAGATATGCCTGCAGAGGCTCTCTCTCTTCTTGTGTTGCCGTATCCAGAACCAAGCCGACCGTAATCGGTTTGTCAGCAGCGTACAGTGAGACGCCAGCCAGAACACAAGCGGCCATCGACACGGCGGTCCGGCCTCGCAAGCATATCCCACGGAATTTGAAAGCTGTCGCCATTCCTGCAAAGCACTGCGACAAGGTTATCCGGATTCATTGGCGAGGGGCTGCGAAAACAAACAGGTATCGACCTTGCGTGCTCCCGTTTTGGACCTGCCACAGGCGTGAGTTCTATCACGGTGGAGTAATGCGGGAACCGGCGTTTTCGGCTAGAGCGGTCTGCGACTGAACAGGTGAAAATATCTTCTCGCCTTCGTTACGTCGCGCGCAATCTGCTCGCGTAACGCCTCCACTGATGGAAACTTGATCTCATCGCGCAGGCGGTCGAGAAAACAAATCTCCACTTCGCTCTCCGGCGTTAGTTCAATAGGATGAAAATTGAGCAGATGTGTCTCGATAGCAAACGAGTCCGCGCCAAATGTTGGACGATTGCCAATGTTCGTGACGGAATCAAAACGCTCGGTGCCAACGCGCGTCCACGTAATGTAGACGCCATCGTTGGGCACCAACTCTTCGTAGCGCGCGAGATTGATAGTCGGCACAGTGTACTTCGACCCAAGACCGCGCCCGCGCCCCGGTGTGCCCAGAATAGAGAAGGGACGTGCCAGCAAATGCCGCGCTCGCCTCACACGCCCCTCGTTCAATAGCTTGCGGATATGACTGCTGGAAACGGGCTCGCCGCGCAGCTGCTGCTCCGGGTAGACTTTCACTTCAAAACCCAGTTCCTTTCCAAACTGCGCCAACAGATTCACGTCTCCCGCGGCCTTATGCCCAAAGCGAAAGTTATAGCCTTCGTGCACTTCGCGCGCATGCAGTTTCTTTTTGAGGATGCGCTCGGCAAACTGCCGCGGAGTCATCAGCGAAAGATCGCGTCCGAAAGGAAGTATCAGGACTGCATCAATGCCCGTGGCTTCCAGCAGACGCAACTTTTCCGGCAACGGAGTGAGCAGCTTTAATTCCGAATCTGGTCGTAGAATGCGCGCGGGATGCGGCTCAAACGTCATCGCAATCGCTTTGGCTCCGCTCCGGCGTGCGCGCCCTACAATTTCTCCCAGCACATGTGCGTGCGCGCGATGCACTCCATCAAAGTTTCCCACGCTGACCAGCGACGGCCCAAAATCCACCGGGACATCTTCGGGTTTGTGAAAAACGTGCATAGACAGGAAGTGAGACGAACAGTTAATCGCTGAGATCGCCGAGAAGCCAGAAATCTTTTAAAACCGAAGATCCCTGAATTCCTCTGCGTACTCAGCGTCCTCTGCGGTGAAAAGCTCTTGCTTTTTGCTGCCCGCTAACTCAGATTTCGAATTCCAGCTTCATCCCGTCATAAGCCAGCCGGACATGCGACGGCAAAGTGGCATTGGTCGCTTCGTGCGCCAGGTCGTGGCAAATGTGCGTAAAGAATCCACGCTTCGCCTTTACCCGCTCCACGATGCGCAAAGAATTCTCCACCGTCGAGTGCGTGGGATGCGGCTTATGTCGCAGTGCGTCCAGGAAAATTATGTCCAGACCCGCTAACTGGTGGAACGACGCTTCTGGGATTTCACTATGGTCGGTAAGATAGGCTGCCTTTCCGAAGCGATAGCCGTAAATCTCCGTCTCGCCATGAATCAAGCGCACCGGCTCGAAGCGCGCCCCGAAAAGTTCCACCGGACCGTCAATCGGACGCAAATCCAGCTGAGGCAAACTGCCATACTTGTAATTGGCGTCAAAAATATAGCTGAACATCTTGCGCAGAAAGGCCGCCGCATCCGGACGCGCGTAGAGCGGCAACTTCGCCGGCTTATGACGGTAACTGAACGGTCTTAGATCGTCGATGCCCAGGATGTGGTCGGCGTGAGTATGCGTGTAAAAAACGGCATCCACTTGGGTGATTCGTTCACGAATGGCCTGAGCGTAGAAATCGGGGGAAGTGTCAATGAGCACAACCTTGCCCGCATACTCAATCATCACCGAGGGACGAGTGCGGCGGTCGTGGAGATCTTTGGAATTGCAGACTGCGCAGTCGCAGCCCAGCGTGGGTACGCCCATCGATGTGCCGCTACCCAGCACCGTGAGCGTGGCCTTCATGCGCGCGTACTCATCGTTTGACGTTCATTCGGAACCATCACCGCCCTTTGGTTCCCGTGGCGGCGCCCGGCTGTGGCGGACGCGACAGTGCATTGGTCACTTCCACATAGGCCATGCGCACTTCATAGAGGCTGTTCTGTAGAAAAGCTTCTTCCGTGGGAGTCAGGTTGCCTTTGGTTTTTTCCGACAGGAGCGCGAGCGTATCGATAGTCTGGCGCGCTCCGATGATATCCATGCGAGGTTCTTCGCCTTGCTGGTGCATCAACCCGAGCTGCAGCATCGCCGTCATGTACAAAGACGCCAGGAAGCGCTCAAAGGTCATTTCAAACTCTTTCGCGGAACGTCCGCTCAGCTCCACCCGCGAGTTCAAAGCGTCGGACGACTTACGGTAAGCATCGGCCTGCGCCTGCTGCTCGGCCGCGGTCGGTGCCGCCGGCATGTCTTGTCCCGCGACGCCGTCACCGTCTGCGGGAAAAGCCGCCACAGAGTTGGCAGCTGCGGTAGTCTCTTTCGCTGCTGGTTCAACCGCAGCGGGCGGCGCCAGAGCCTTTGGTGGTTCTACTTCCTCAGGAACATCCTTGCGTAACTCTCCATCCTCGGTGAATAGACGGCGATCAGTTACTGTGAAACCGGACTCTTGTCTTTTCTCGGCCATGTCGTGTCCTTGTAAGTCGACTTTAGGGAATCTTGTAAAAGTTCTTCTTAGCGTCCTTAGGCAGCCTTAGCGATCTTCGCGGTTAAAAGCTTTTTCTTGATTCGTAGTTCAAAGAGAGTGATGCAGCAGCGAGTCCTCCGCCTGCCCGGGCGCGAACTCAAATGGCGACTGAGTCACTGTAGCCTTGACCGCGCCAATCGTTACCTCGCGCCCCGGCACTCCCACCTCACGCCGAATATACCCTAAGGCCAACGTTTGCTCACCCGAGCGCGTGCGGAGCACGGCAATGCTAGTTACATCTCCCACTTCTTTTTCATCTCCAACTTTTCCAGCGATGATTTTCGCCCCCGCCTCGATTGCCGCCGCTCCCTTAATCAGGAAGCCCGTAAACTTGCGGTGTACATTGCCCCGCGATCGAATCCGCTCCACAATTTCCTGTCCCACATAGCAACCTTTGTTGAAATTGAGCGCGCGCATCTGCTCGGTTTCTTGTGGCAGGTCGCGCTCGCGGATGTCTACGCCATAGAGCGGAATACCGGCCGCAATGCGCTGCATCTCCAATGCCTCGCTGCCGACCGGCATTGCTCCGGCCGCAACCAGTGCGCTCCACGTCTTGTAAACATCCTTGGACGCGAGCCAGATCTCGTAGGATTCGTGTTCGGCATCCTCGCCCCGTACCACCGTGCACTCCACGCATCCGCAATCGCAGTTGCACTTTGGCGCGATCATTTGCAGCGGCTGAATCTCGGGAACTTCAATCCCAGCGGCGTTTAATATCGCGCGGGACTTCGGTCCTGCCAGCCCCAGAGTAGTTTGCTCCTCGCCGACGTTCGTCACCTCCACATCGTCCATGATGATGTAATGATCGAACGTTGCGACGATCTTTTCGACCTGACTTCGATCTGTTTCCACGATCAGTGACTCGCCCGCGTTATAAACCAACATATCGCCAAGGATGCGCCCCTGTGGATTGAGCAGGAATGCATACACTCCGCGTCCTGCGGCGAGATCACGAATGTTGTTGGTGACCATGCCATTCAACCAGCGCACACAATCGCCGCCGGTGAGCGAAATCCTGGCACGAAAGCCGAGGTCGTAAATTCCGCAACCGGACAGAAGGGCGGAGAACTCATCATGCGCGTCAGAAAAAAGCGCCGCCGTTGTGGCTCCGCAGTATTCGTTCTCGCGAACCGGTTGATTTTCCGGGTGCGCGCGAAGTTCGTTTTGGAGTGGAGTCGCTGTCATCAAAGTATTGATTATAGCGAACCGCACCGCGATTCATTGCGCATCGCACGATCGATGGCTCATGGACAACCTACTCATTCCGCTCGCCTTGTGTTAGTTTTTTGCCGTGGACCCACAAAAGCCTTCGAAGAAACGTATCGCCGTCATCCCCGGAGACGGAATTGGCCAGGAGGTAATCCCCCAGGCTCTTAAAGCCATCCGCGCCTCTGGAGCCGACGTTGAGATGAGCGAGTTTGATTGGAGCGCGGACCGTTATCTCCGCGATGGCACCACCGTTCCTCCCGACGGCTTCGCCATGCTCGGGCGCGACTTCGATGCCATCCTGGCCGGAGCCTTCGGCGATCCCAGAGTCAAGACCAATATCCACGCCAAAGAAATTCTCCTCGGCATGCGCTTCAAAATGGACCTTTACGCCAACGTGCGCCCGGTGCGTCTGCTCGATGCGGCACTGTGTCCTCTGAAAGGCGTCGAGCCCAAGGATGTGGATTTCGTCGTTATCCGCGAGAACACCGAAGGCGTTTATACCGACGCGGGCGGAGTCTTCAAGCAGGGAACTCCCGATGAAATCGCGATCCAGGAAGACATCAACACGCGCAAAGGTGTGGAACGCATCATTCGCTACGCATTCGATTATTGCGAGCAGCACACCAAACTCGATGGCTCGTCTCGCCGCCGCGTACTCATGTGCGATAAATCAAATGCCATGACGCATGCCGGCGGCCTGTGGCAGCGCGTCTTCAAGGAAGTGAGCGGAGAGTTTCCCCAGATCGAAACGCAGCACATGTACGTGGACGCGCTCTGCATGCAGATGGTGCGCGATCCTCGTCCGTTCGATGTGATCGTTACCAATAATATGTTCGGCGACATCATCACCGACCTCGCTGCCGGCCTCCAAGGGGGGCTGGGCATGGCAGCCAGCGGAAATATTCATCCTGGAGAAACGTCGATGTTCGAGCCGGTACACGGCTCCGCCCCGCCGATTGCCGGGAAGAATGTGGCGAATCCATTTGGCGCGATTCTGACTGCAGCCATGATGCTGGGATATTTGGGATTTGCGAAAGAATCCGAGAGGATTGAAGCAGCCGTACTCGGAGCCGTGCGGCAGAAAAAGACTACGCAGGACATCGGCGGGACGCTAGGAACGCGCGAAGCGGGCGAGTACGTAGCAGGCCTCGTCAGCCGGGAATCCCGAAGCCTGTCATCCTGAGCGAAGTGAGCCGATTCGCGGATGCGAATCGACTCACGCAGTCGAAGGATCCCTACGCTCTCTTGGACCGCCAGGAGCGCCTCAGGGCGTTCTCCCCGACAACTTACCTGTTCCGTCCCACCAGCAGCGCCAACTCCCGCCACTTCCAATGACAATCCACGTCTACAAAACCAATCTCGCGCAGCCATCGTAACTGCGTTTCAAGATCCAGCAGCTTGTTCGACGGATCTTCAGTCTCGGGAGTGTAGCCAATGCGATACACGAATTCCTCATGCAGACGCGGAGTCGGCGAAGCAACGTGCTCAAGATTGCAGAAAATGCCGCCGGAGTTAAGCAGACCGTGGATTTCGGCGTAGAGCGCCCGCTTACGCTCATGCAAGAGATGATGAATCGCAAAGCAGGAAACGACCGCGTCGAACTTTCCCAGAGCCGGCAGCGGGTGGTCCATGTTGTGCGCCACGATCGTAACGGAGGAATCCACAGCGAAACGTTTGCGGGCTGCTTCGAGCATGGCAGGCGAAAAGTCAACGGCCACGGCTTCCACTTGAAGGCCAGCGTCGCTGCCTGATTCAGCAGCCAACGCGGCCTTCACCAGAGCCAATAGCCGCCCATCTCCGGTGCCCAGATCGAGGATGCGATGTACGGTCTTCGGGATAAACTCCAAAAGCGTTGCTTCGCCTTCGCCACGGTGCAGGATGGAATCGGCGCGTCCCAGGTAGTCGCGGGCGTGGTCGGTGGAAGTCCAAAGATTGACGGGAGTATGAGCAGTCATATTTTCCTTGAAGGTTTGTCCTTGAAGAAAGTATAGGCAAACAAGGTAGACTCGTTCCTAATGGATATCGTTGAGTTGCGCTGCAAGAGGTTTCTGAGGCCGCTTTTGGCGGTTGTGCTGCTCGTGGGATTAAGCGGCGCAACTTGGGCGCAGACGCAGGATCAGCCTGCGCAGCAGTCCACACCGGAACAGAATCAGAACACGCCGCCGCCGCCCTCTGAAGAAAAAGAAGTTAAGATCACGCCGCGCGAAGCCGAGGAGCTGTTCCACTCCGTCGATGAGATTCTGGCTTTCGACAGCCAGCGCACTGGATTGCCGATCAAGAAGCAGGTGAAGCGCAGGCTCACCAGCCGCGACGAGGTGGTCGCGTACCTGACCAAGCACATGAAGGATGAGGACGTGAAGCGCTTGCAGCGGTCGGAGCTTGTACTAAAAAAATTCGGCCTCCTGCCGCGTGATTATGACATGGAAAAACTGCTGGTCGATCTTCTGCGCGAAGAAATAGCGGGCTATTACGATCCGAAGACCAAAACTGTGAACCTGCTCGATTGGGTTCCGATGGAAGAGCAGGAGCCGGTTCTGGCGCACGAACTGACGCACGCGCTGCAAGATCAGTCGGTAGGCCTCGACAAGTGGATGAAGCGAGGTGAGAAGGATCTGGGCGAGATGAAGAAAGACCCCACGCCCGAAGACATCGAGAACGATGAGATGGACGACGCGCGTGAGGCAGTGGTCGAAGGTCAGGCGCAGGCCGTGATGTTTGAATATGCCATGGCCCCCGCCGGGCACTCGATTGCGGATTCGCCCGACTTGTTGGAATCGATGGAGGCAGAAACCCTGACCGGTACTCCAAGCACCAAGGTGTTCAACGACGCTCCGATTTTCATGCAAGAGTCGCTGACTTTTCCCTACAGCTACGGCCTTGAGTTCGTTGCCAAGCTGATACAAACCGGCGGCAAGCAAAAAGCTTTTGCCGATGTGTTGGCGCATCCTCCGCATACCACCCGGCAGATCATGCAACCGGAAACTTATCTGTCGGGCGAGAAGATCGATCCGATGCGCGTCCCGGATTTCAAGCGCGATTTCAAGGACTACGTGAAGTTCGATATCGGGGCGATGGGCGAGTTCGACGTAGCAGTCCTCATTGAGCAATATGCTGGAAAGGATTTATCGAAGCGTCTTTACCCCGAGTGGCGCGGCGGATATTACTACGCTGCGCGCACCAAGAACGAAACACCAAATCCCGATGCGGGCGCAAACCCTAGTGTGACGGCTCCGCTCGGTTTGCTTTACGTGTCACGCTGGTCAAGCCCGGAGAAAGCATCCGAGTTCGCACAAATTTATGCGCGGTCGCTGGAGAAGAGGTACAAGAAGGTGGAGGAGAATACAACTTCTTCCGCGGGAGAATTGGCTTCGCAGCATCCCGATTATAAAATCGATACTCTCAAGGGACGACACTCCTGGACTACGGAGGAAGGCACGATTGTGATCGAAGAGCAGGGCGACACAGTGCTGGTCAGCGAGAGCCTGGATGCAGCCACGACGGAGACGGTGGAAAAGGAAGTGTTTGGAGCAGGGAAGTGAAGATTGAGAGCGTGAGCGCAGTTCGCGGTTCTAAGTAGCAAGCGCCGTTCAAACTGAGTAAACGATCTACCCTGTGTTCCCCCGTGCCCCCTGTGTTTAAGGTTTTGCCTTCATTCGAGAAAAGAGCCCGCTAGTTCCGTTCGAATTTTTTCCTGGATTCGTCTTTGTCCGGAACATCCCCTAAAAAGTGCTGAACTCGAGCAGCGATGGTAAATGTCTTGCCGCCGCGCTCCACGGTCAGCACACGTTCCTTGCCCGGCTCGCCTCCCAACATCGACCAAACCTGCCCCAGCGTAGACCCAGGGACAGGTATGCCGTCGACAGCGACAAGATGATCGCCAGCCTGTACACCTTCTTCGCCTTGAAGTACGGAGGGTCTGCCGTCAAAGTCAGCGATGCCAACAATTATGAAGCGGCCGTCGTCTTCGGGCCGCAAGATGAGGCCAATCACGTCAAAGTCAGGAAAGTTAAACAACCGTCCGATATCGAAATATACGGCGGAATGGGCATAGTCAAAGCCAATACGGTAGTTAATCAGGGCATTAGCGCCGATCAGCCCGAAGGTGGCAATGCCAGCGTGTTTTTCGAACAAAGCCGTGCGATCCTTAGGGGTATCAACGACAGCGACATTCGTGAAGAAAAGTGGACCGTACTGTATGCGATCCACGCGCATCAGCTCCCATGAAAGTTCACCACTCTCGCCAGATATATTTGCCGGACCAACCGCGCCGATCATGTGCGGCCACTCGGGGTGAACTACAGACAATTTGTCGAATAACTCCTCTGAAAGAAAGCTGATGGGCGAGCCCAGGTCGAGCCCAAGATTATATTTCTTGTTTTCGACTTGACTCGGAACCTGAATAAGTCCGTTCGAGCCGTTCACGATTATTTTCGTTTTCACGCCGTTGAACTTCAGCGTGCCGGATTGGGCGATGGTGAATTCGTGGTCGGGGAAATCGATGATCACGTCGTAGCTTCGCAACACAGTGGAAGGAATGTTGATCTCAGCGTCCAATCCCGGGGCGATTGGAGCGTGGCCGGCGAGAACTTTCGCGTCTTTGATCCCGGCTCCGGGAATTCGTCCGCCCAGAGGAATCGTCATGCCGCCAATGTTCAACTCGACTGGTGGAGCGGCCGAGCAGAGTTGCCCGACGCAAGAGATCGTCCCTCCTGTCAGTTCGGCCAGCCGCCGCGACATATAAAGATCGGGGTTTCCGTTGTCGACCCACGCGTGAACGCGCTGCATTGTCCCGTCGCGCAGCGGGATCTCCACGTCGATGACCACGCGGTTGTGATCGAGTTTGATCGGAACGGTAACGGATTTGGGTTGAGGCTGAGAGTTGGCTCCGCTCTGCGCGAGTCCGGCTGCCGTGAGAACGAGGACAATCACAACAGAAGCGGCCACGAATTGCATGGGAAGATTGTAGCGGGTTGGGTTAGTGGTGGGCTCCGGCCAATACAAGCAGTCTTGTATAATCAACCGTTTGGCCCTCACGTGTCGAAGATTTCTGTGGGCCTGAACTTTGGAGGGGTGTTGGCGCAAGCGGAGATTGGAATCATCGGCGGCAGCGGCTTGTATTCGATGCCAGGGCTGAGCAAGGTGAAGGAAGTGCGGGTGAAGACGCCGTTTGGCGCGCCCTCAGACGCTTACGTGTGCGGCACGCTCGAAGGGCGCAAGGTGGCGTTTCTGGCGCGGCACGGGCGCGGGCATCACATTCTGCCAAGCGAACTGAATTTCCGCGCGAACATCCACGGTCTCAAGCAACTCGGAGTCGAGAGAATCATTTCCGTCTCCGCGGTGGGATCGTTGAAGGAAGAGCACAAGCCGCTCGATTTTGTAATTCCGGATCAGTTCTTCGATCGCACGCGCCATCGCGTCGATACTTTTTTCGGCGGCGGAGTGGTGGCGCACATTTCATTTGCCAATCCTATATGCGCGGAACTTGCGGCTGTGGTCGAGGGCGCGTGCGAGAAAGTTGCCGTCACCGGCAGGCGCGGCGGTACATACCTGTGCATGGAAGGCCCACAGTTTTCGACGAAGGCGGAGTCGAATGTGTATCGCGGCTTGGGTATGGATGTCATCGGTATGACCAATCTGCAGGAGGCGAAGCTGGCGCGGGAAGCTGAGCTTTGCTACGTCACGATTGCGATGGTGACGGACTATGACTGCTGGCATCCTCATCACGATTCGGTAACGGTCGATCAGATTGTTGCAGTGCTGGTAAAGAATGCAGAGAATGCGGCGAAGGTAGTACGCGAAACGGTTGCTGCGATGCCGCGTGAGCGGTCGTGCAAGTGTGGGTCGGCGCTGGCGCACGCCATCTTGACGGATCACAAAAAAATTCCGGCTGCCACGCGGAAAAAGCTGAAGCTGATTATCGGAAAATATGTGAAGGCCGGTAGTCGCTGATCGTTGAAATAACCATTAAGAGAGGAAACTCGCATTCACAATGAGCATTGTCGTGGTGGGATCGGTTGCATTCGATGACATTACATCGCCTTCAGGTAGCGTAACGGGCATTCTGGGCGGAGCAGCGACTTATTTTTCCCTCGCGGCCAGCTATTTCACTCAGGTGCGCGTAGTTGCGGTGGTTGGCGAAGACTTTAGTGCTGAACACGAGAATGTTCTAAAGAAGCGCGGCATAGATACGCGTGGCATCGAGCGCGCCTCCGGAAAAACTTTTCGCTGGGGCGGTTCCTATGCCGAAAACCTCAACGAGGCTAAGACAAATTTCACTGACCTGAATGTGTTTGAGAAATTCCATCCGCAAATTCCGAAGGAGTATGAGGATTCGGAAGTGCTGTTCCTGGCGAACATTCAGCCAATCTTGCAAGCCAATGTGCGGCGGAAGATGAGCAAAGTGCTGCTGACCGGATGCGACACCATGAACTACTGGATTACGGGTGCACGCAAGGAACTGGCCGAAACCTTGAAGTTGGTAAACGTGCTGCTCATCAACGATACCGAAACGAAAATGCTGGCGGAAGAAAAGAGCTTGCCCGTCGCAGCGCAGAAGGTGCTGACCATGGGCCCGCAGGCGCTGGTCATCAAGCATGGCGAGTATGGGGCGACGATTTTTTTTCGCGATGGAGCATTCGGAACGGGGCGTCATCCCTTTCGCGCGCCGACCTTGCCGATTGATGAAGTGAAAGATCCCACCGGCGCCGGCGATTCTTTTGCCGGCGGATTCATGGGCTATGTCGCTTCGCAGCCAGCGTTAAATCGTGAAGTACTGAAGCGAGCATTGTTCTACGGCGGAGTCATGGGATCATTCGCGGTAGAAAGTTTCGGCACCGAACGGCTGCAAGCGTTAACCCGGGAAGAGATCGATGCACGTTTCGAGATTTTTCGCGAACTCACCCACCTCGGATGAAGCCGCAGCCGCAATCTCCGCCGAAGGTGCATTCCGAAATCGAAATCGTTCGGTTGGTATGGCTGGCGATCTTCGTCTCGGTGTTTTCTTTTCTCTTCTATTACCGGCACGAAGAGGTGCTGCTCTACGGCGATGCCGTAGCGCACATCAACATCGCCCGCCGCGTCTTCGATTCGAAAACTCCCGGGCTGCTGCAACTAGGCACCGTGTGGCTTCCGCTGCCGCACTTGCTGATGATTCCATTCATCGTGTCGAAGCACATGTGGCAGACTGGTGCCGGCGGCTCGATTCCCTCGATGGCGGGATTCGTCCTCGGCGTACTGGGAATCTTCCGGCTGGTGCGAAAAATCTTAAGCCGCGGCGGGGAAGTCAACACTACCGCGAAGGCGGGGGCGTGGGCCTCTGCGGTTGTATACGCCGCGAATCCAAATTTGATTTATATGCAGTCGACTGCGATGGGAGAGTCACTGTATCTAGCATTCTTTATCTGGGCTGTTGTCCATTTTGCAGAGTTTACCCGCCAAGAAAACGCAACGAAGGCTAGTCGATCTCTCACCAAGTGCGGCCTGTGCCTAGTAGGTGCGTGTTTAACGCGCTATGACGGATGGTTTCTGGCTGCGATTTTGTTGGTTGTAGTTGTGGCACTTGCATTCCGCCGTCGGAACCCACTCTCGCGCATGATGCTGGCGAAGTTTATTTTGCTGGCAGTAACTGGCCCGGTGCTCTGGCTAACTTACAACGCCATCGTCTACCGCAATCCGCTGGAGTTCGCGAACGGCCCGTACTCGGCCAAAGCTATAGAGCAAAAGACCGCGACAGTAAATCCGGCGCAAGGCAGTCTGACGGCTGCCGCCTCGTATTTTCTGAAGGCGGCAGAATTGAATGTGAGCGAGTTGAACTTGCTGGGTAGGCTGTGGCTTGCCTTGGCGTTACTAGGAAGCTTGGTAACGGTGTTCAAAGGGCCGGGACGAGTTGTATTATTTCTTTGGGCTCCGCTGCCTTTTTATGCTTTATCAATAGCGTATGGGAGCGTACCAATTTTTGTTCACACGTGGTGGCCGTTTTCAAATTACAACGTGCGCTACGGACTGCAATTGCTTCCAGTGTTCGCGATATTTGTCCCGCTGGCGATCTCTTTCATTGTCCAGTATGCAATAAAGATCGGGCAGATTGCGGTTTCGTCGGACCGCTGGCCCGCGACAGCAACATTACTGAGCGTTCTTGTACTATCGGCTGCCAGCTACACCATAATTTGGCGTGCAGAACCGATTTGTTATCGCGAAGCTGAAATCAATATGCATGGACGCGTGGCGTTGGATCGGCAGTTGGCGGGATGGATAAAGTCGATGCCGCCAGATTCTACGCTGTTGATGCATCTGGGCGCTCATGTCGGCGCTCTCGAGCAGGCAGGGATTCCACTTCGACGGGACATTAACGAAGGGAATCATCGTGTCTGGAAACAGCCCTTCGATCCTGAAGGCTTGTGGGAGCGTGCGCTTGCGGACCCAACCTCATACGCAGATTATGTCATTGGCTTTGAAGGCGACCCGGTATGGGCGTCTGCGAAATCCCATGAACTCACAGCGCTGGTTGAAATACACACCACCGGGCAACCCGCTGCGGCGATTTTCTTAGGCCGTGGACACGCGCCGTCGCGCGGAGTGCCGCAGATGCGGTAATCAGGCGGGTTAACGCAGAAGCCTTCGAAGACAGTACTTTCCAGTGATAAAATCCGGCCATCCGAAGCTTTCGTGAGCATTTGGATCAAACTCATGAATTGGCAACATATTCTCGATTTGCTGCACGGAGAGATGGCGAACGGCATGCTTGGAAGCTCTTTGGCGCGCCTGGTGCTAGCGGCGATTCTGGGTGGCCTGATTGGTCTGGAGCGGGAACTTAGGCACCAGCCCGCGGGACTGCGTACCAATATGTTCATTTGCTTTGGCGCAGCGCTCTTCACCATTCTTTCGGATGTTCTGGCAGTCGAACACCTCGGTGATCACACGCGCATCTCCGCGCAAATTATTCCCGGCATCGGTTTCATCGGCGCTGGCTCTATTCTGCATACGCGGGGGCTCACGACCGGCCTCACCACTGCTTCGACGCTCTTTGTCGTGGCATCTGTAGGAATGGCTACCGGTGGAGGCCTTTACCTGACTGCGGTTTTTTCCACAGGCTTGGTTCTTATCGCATTGTTTTCTCTGGGCCGCCTGGAGCTTACGTTCAACCTGAAGACGCTTTTGACCAGCTACGAAGTAACGGGCGCGAGTGTGAAAGCGATTACTGAGGAAGTCAATCGCATTCTGGAGCGTCAACATCGCATGATGCAAAATGTCGTGAGCGGCAGCACGGGACAGCACGTTCGGCTGCAGTTTGATGTGTCCGCCTGCAATCGCGAGCAGAAGGAGTTGCTGCGCGAGCTTAAGACTTCACCTGTGCTGGGCAGTGTAGCCTCGTTGGGTCCGGTGGAATTGGAGTGAGACTGCCTGCCGTGGTGATTCCCTTCGTCAAGGCCAGCGCGTGCGGAAACGATTTTCTCCTGATTGATTCCGCGATTATTACTTCTCCAAACGTTACTTCTTCGATCGAAAGCGCTTCGGTTCTGTTGGAGATGGCAGAACTTACGCGTCGCATGTGTGACCGCCATGAGGGTGTGGGTGCGGATGGAGTGGAGTGGATGTATCCGCATGCGACGGCGGATGTGGAGATTCGATTAATTAACGCCGACGGCTCTGAGGCCGAGATCTCCGGCAACGGCACGCGCTGTGTAGCAGCGTATATCTGCGCGGAGCGGGGTATTGAGAAGATCAGAATACAAACCGGCGCAGGATTGAAGACGTGCACGCTGACCGGCCGCAGCGAATCCGATTACGAGTTTGAAGCCGAGATGGGTGAGGCTGTGGTGGGAGCCGAGCTTGCAATAAAACTTGGTGTGAACGAGGTCCGAGGGATTCCGGTTTCGATGGGGAACCCGCACTATGTTGTATTCGTAAATAAGTTTGCGGAGAACTGGCGGGACGAGGCGGCTCGGATTCAGCGCAATTCCGAGTTCAAGCAAGGCGTCAATGTAGAACTGGTTGCGATCGATGGGAAGCACGACGTGAGCGTCCGATTCTTCGAGCGCGGAGTTGGTGAGACGCAATCGTCGGGGACAGGTTCTTGCGCGTCGGCAGTAGCGGCGATGGCGACAGGTAAAGTGGAATCGCCGGTGCAGGTGCATACTCCGGGTGGTAATCAGACCGTGCGGCAGGAAGGGAAGGTCGTATTCCTGCGCGGATCGGCGCGACTGGTTTGCAGGGGGGAATTTTTTCTGAGCTAGACTGCCAAATTCGCGGCGGTGCTTGATCTTACCGCTTTGCAACTTTGTTTGTAACGAGTCAGCGCCAATTTTTTCACAACAGACTTGCCGCATGTCTTCTTTATCCACTCCGCGCGTAAAGCCGCCAGCCCTTCAACAAGGCGACACGATTGGCGTCGTCGCGCCAGCCAGCAATGTAAATCGCAACAATCTGCATGCAGGTTGTGAAGCTCTGCGGCGCGCGGGCTACCGGCCATTTTATTTAAATTCTATCCTCGATAAAGATCTTTATTTTGCCGGCTCGCTGCAGAGGCGCGTTCAGGAATTGGAAGAAACGTTTGTGCGCGAAGACGTGCGCGCGATTGTTTGCGCGCGCGGCGGCTATGGCGCAAACTATCTGCTCGAAGCGCTGGATTTGGAAAAGATTAAAGCGAATCCTAAGATTTTCGTGGGCTACAGCGACCTCACCTGCCTGCTCACTTATTTTTCGGACGTCCTGGGGCTGATGACATTCCACGGGCCAATGGTGGCGAAAGATTGGGCGCACGATGCCGGAGTCGACATGGCCTCGTGGACTTCAGCGCTGACGCTTCCGGAAGCATGGGAAGTCAACTTGGGCGCGGGTTCTGGCGCAACTGGACTAGTTGATGGTGCGGCCGAAGGAATTCTTTATGGAGGCTGCCTTTCAATTCTGGTGGCATCGCTTGGAACGCCCTACGAGATCAAGACGGCAAACACGATTTTGTTCTTGGAAGACGTAGCCGCGAAGCCTTTCCAAATCGACCGCATGCTGATGCAATTAAAACTCGCCGGCAAGTTGGACGATGTACGGGGGATTGTATTCGGGGAGATGCTCGATTGCAGGCAGACCGCCAACGTTGCAAATCAGAGATATACATTGGAAGAAGTGGCACTGCGCATTGTTGGCGAGCTAGGAATTCCTGTGGCATATGGAGTCAGGTCCGGGCATGTGACTACAGGGAACATCACCTTGCCGATCGGAGTTCGGGCCGGGTTGACAGTGCGCGGCGGCCAGGTAAGTTTGAAAATTCTGGAAGGAGCAGTGACGGCAGCTCCAGGGAAAATTTAATCACGAAAAAATAATGACGCAAAGCAAGCACATTCATCTGATTGGCATTTGCGGCACTGCAATGGCGTCTCTCGCCGGAATGCTGAAGCAGCGCGGTTTTCGCGTCACCGGGTCAGACGCGGCCGCATATCCTCCAATGTCAGATTTTCTGGCGGGGCTCGGAATTCCAGTAGCCCAGCCGTTCGACGCGACTAATCTGGATCCTGTGCCTGATCTTGTGGTCGTGGGCAATGCGATTTCACGTGGAAATCCTGAACTCGAGCGAGTCCTCGACCATCGCATTCCATTTTGCTCGCTGCCGCAATTGCTGCATGAGGAATTTCTGCGCGGCAAGGAAGTGCTGGTGGTTGCCGGCACTCACGGAAAGACCACAACCACCTCGATGCTGGCGTGGATTTTTCACACGGCCGGAATGCAGCCATCGTTTCTAATCGGCGGCATCGCCGAAAACTTTGGATCAAGCTTTCATCTCGGCCAGGGAAAACATTTCATCCTCGAAGGCGACGAGTACGATACGGCATTTTTTGACAAGGGTCCGAAGTTCCTGCATTACTTTCCAGACGCTGTAATTCTCACCTCTGTGGAATTCGATCATGCCGATATTTACAAAGACCTGGATGCCGTGGAAACCGCATTCAAACGCCTTGTGAATCTGATTCCGCGGCGTGGGCGAATCGTCGCCTTCGATGGTGCCGCCGGTGATGCTACCGAAAGCTCCAGCCTGGAGCGTTGCTTAAGAAAATCGTTCTGCCCGGTAGAGCGCTACGGAAGCGGCGATCGCGCGGATTGGCGCATAGCGAATCTAAAATTCGATTCAGGGAAAACTTCCTGGTCCGTCTCGCGCGACGGCCGCCCATGGGCCGATCTTGAGTTCCCGCTGGCAGGCGAATACAACGTGTGGAATGCAACCGCAGCCGCGGCCATGGCGTCGGCCCACGGCATCTCGAAAGAAGAGATCGCAGCAGCTCTAAAAACGTTCAAAAGCGTGAAGCGCCGTTTGGAGATCAAGGCGCAAGTGAACGGCATCACCATCATTGACGATTTCGCGCATCATCCCACCGCCATTGCGGGCACGCTGAAGGCGCTGCGAGCTCGTTATCCTGGCACTCGTCTGTGGGCGATTTTGGAACCGCGATCGAATACGCTGCGGCGGCGCGTGCTGCAGGCTGATCTCGCGCGGAGTCTCGCTCTAGCAGATGAGGTAATCGTTGCAGGCGTTTTCCGATCCGATGCAGTGCCGATAAATGAGCGACTGGATTTACCGGAGCTCGCGACGGATATTCAGAAACACGGCGGCCGTGCGCGATTAATCGGCGACACCGATGAAATCGTGCAGTCGATCTCTCCCGAGATGCGTAGCGGTGATGTGGTAGCAATTCTCTCCAATGGCGGCTTCGGCGGGATTTATGAAAAGTTGCCAGCCAGGTTGAAAGCGCTGTCCGGCGAAGCTGGGAGCGGAATTTCCGCGAATGCGGCAGGGAAGCCATGAGGAAACCCGGTGTTCTCAGTCCTTCGCGCCAGATTCTTCGCTCGATTCTATTGATTCTGATCCTATTAATATGGATCGCCGCGGCGTCGTGCGCGGCCACCACCGATTACACAATTTCTCTCAGCAGTCCCGATCAGCATCTTCTTGCGGTTCAGATTCTGCTGCCGGAAGGAGCGACGCAGCGCGAGTTGCAGCTTCCAGTGTGGAATGCGCTGTATCAGGTGCGGGACTTCGCGAAATATGTGAATTGGATTCGAGCAAAAGACCGCGCGGGGCGCGCGCTCACCGTCCGTGAGTTGGATAAGAGCCGCTGGCAGATCGCGGGCGCGGAAAGTGGCGCTGTTATCGAGTATCAGATATTTGCAGATTCTCCCGGGCCATTCGGTGCTCAGTTCAATTCACATCATGCATTTTTGAACCTGGCTCAGGTTCTCATGTATCCCGTGGATGCGCGGAATGAGCCGATGGTCGTCCGTTTCAACCAAGTCCCCGATGGATGGCGCATCGCCACGCCGCTGGCATCTACGGCCGAGAACAGGTTCAGCGCGGAAAATTATGACCGGATGGTGGATTCTCCGGTAGAGATAGGATTATTCCACGAAGCTGATTTTAACGAAGGCGGCGGACACTATCGAGTTGTGATTGATGCCGAATCCGACGATTATGACATGGAGAAAATTGCTGCCATGCTGCACAAAATTGTGGCAGCGGCGACCAGTTGGATGGACGATCGGCCCTTCGATACCTACATGTTTCTCTACCACTTTCCAAAAGGACCGGCTGGTGGCGGCATGGAGCACTCATACTCAACTGCGATCGAAGTGAATGCCGACGTGCTGGCCCGGGCTCCGGAAGTGCTGGCTTCGGTGACGGCGCACGAATTTTTTCATCTTTGGAACGTGAAGCGCATCCGTCCGCAGGCGCTCGAGCCGCCGGATTATACGAAAGAGAATTACACGCGCGTTCTCTGGTTCAGCGAAGGCTGCACCAGTACGGCGGCAGACGTCATCCAGTTGCGCGGCGGGTTGCTCGACGAAAGCCACTTTGAGAGCGCGCTCGCCGCTGGCATTGGTGAACTGGAACGGCGCCCCGCACATCTCACGCAATCGGCGGAAGAGTCGAGCGTGGACGCGTGGCTGGAGGGCGACGCCTACTATCGGCGTCCCGAGCGCAGCATTTCGTATTACAACAAGGGCGAACTGCTGGGCATTATCCTCGACTTGGCGGTACGAGATGCGAGCCACGGACGCGCATCGATGCGAGACGTTTTTCAATGGATGAATCAGAATTATGCGAAGAAGGGGCGATACTTTGCGGATTCCGATGGCATTCGCGAGGCTGCGGAAGCAGTGAGCAATACAAATCTAGAATGGTTTTTTTCGAAGTATGTTGCGGGTACAGACGAGATTCCATGGAATGATTTCTTTCGCGAAGTGGGATTGCATCTCACCGAAGAAAAAAATACGGTGGCGGATGCTGGCTTTGCAGCCTCACGAAATTTTGACGGCCCGATGATCGTTACCGCCGTAATGGCGGGCAGCGAGGCAGAGCGAGCCGGTCTGCAAACGGGCAATACGATTTTGGAAATCAACGGAAGTGCGCCAGGAGAGGAATCCTCGCAGGGTATCGACCGGCTACTTCCGGGCGACGCGATCACCGTGAAGATTCGTGCCCGGCGGGGCGGAGAGCGTGAGTTGAAGTGGAAGATCGGCAGCCGCGACGAAATCTCATATGAACTCAAAGCCGCCAAGAATGTTACCGTCGAACAGCAGGCGCGCCGGGCAGCGTGGCTGAAGGGCGAAGCGGAAACTCCGCAATCGACATCCGCGCACTAGCGGCACGTTCAACCGGGCGAACGCAAAACCGGGGCAAACGCAAACGGGGGCAATGTAAGAATGATCCGCACCATCGCTATGCTGGCATTCTGGGCTCTGGCCGCGCCCATTGCAGGCATAATTGGATTCCCCTGGTCGTTTATCGTTGGCAACGTCAATCTGTTATATCGCATGTTTATGGCTGGCTGTCGGAATGGTGTGCGGCTGGCGGGCGTCCGCGTGGAAACCGTCGGACTCGAAAAGCTGGACCCCGCGCGCACTTATATCTTCATGTCCAACCACGTTTCGAACCTGGACCCGCCGATTATCACCCCGCTCATTCCGCGGCATACTTCGGTGCTAGTGAAAAAGGAATTGTTCAGCTTCCCGATTCTGGGCCGGGCAATGCGAATGGGATCGATGGTGCCCGTGGACCGCAGCAATCGTGACGCTGGAATTGAATCGGTAAGGCTCGCGAAGCAGGTCGTGCAGCAGGGCCTCAACATGACGATTTACGTCGAAGGCAAGCGCTCCTTCGACGGTAAGCTGCTTCCGTTCAAGAAGGGCCCATTTTATTTGGCGATGGAGTGCGGAATTCCGGTAGTACCGATTACCATTGTAGGTACGCACTACATAATGCCGAAGGCCCGATTCGCAATTAAGCCGGGAACCGCGACTGTGATTTTTCATCGTCCGATTGAACCAAACGACTTCGGCAGCCGCGAGTGCTTGATGGAGAAAGTGCGAACAGTAATCGATAGCGGCCTGCCGCTGGAGTTCCGGCAGGAGATCTCTGCACCCGCAGAGATCGCAGTGCCACACACGAGAAATTCAGAGAATTGAATACCGAGAGCGAATCTCTTCACTTTTGTGAAATCTTTGCCCGGACCGCCCGCGCGATCTCTGGCAACTTCGGCAGAATCGCAGAGTACTTCAGCCACAACTTGTGGTCGACAGCCGGCGCGCCGCTAACTAGAGCACCGGCAGGAATGTCGTGAGCGACACCGCTCTGCGGCGTGACAATTGCGCCATCCCCAACCTTGCAGTGGCCGACCACTCCAACCTGCCCGGTCAAAATCACTCGATTGCCAATTTCCGTGGAACCGGCAAGACCGACTTGCGAGCACAGCAGCGCGTCTTCGCCCACCTGCGAGCCGTGGCCAACCTGCACTAAATTGTCGATCTTAACCCCGCGCCGGATGCGGGTTTCGCCAACGCTGGCGCGATCGATGCAGGAGTTTGCCTGCACCTCCACGTCGTCCTCGATAACAACCGGAGCCGGTTGCGGAATTTTGTGCCACTTCCCGTCCTGCGTCTTGGCGAAGCCAAAGCCATCGGCGCCGATCACAACGCCATTCTGCAGCAGAACATTATTTCCGACCCGGCAATTCTCGCGCACCGTCGCGTGAGAATGGGCAAAGAAATTGTTACCGATCTCTACTCCACGATAGATCACTACATGCGCCAGCAACACTGCATTCTCGCCGATCTCAACGTGCTCATCGACGACTACATAAGGGCCGATGTGAGCTCCGCGTCCAATCTTTGCAGTGGCATGCACGACCGCTGTGGCATGCACACCCGGAGCATAGTGCCGTGGCTGGTGAAAGAGTTCAAGAGCGCGGGCGAAACTGAGATAGGGATCATCCACGCGCAACGTAGCTGGAGGGATAGATGGAAAGTTCTCGGCAACGATCACGGCTGAAGCCTTGGTCAGCCGTGCCGCAGCAGCATACTTGGAGTTGGCAACGAACGTGATTTCTCCGGGCGCAGCTTGCTCGATGCCGTTGAGGCCGGTGATCTCGGTATCGGGCGAGCCGTTCTCCAGGCGCGCGTTAAGAGCGGATGCGATCTCTGAAAGTTTCATGGTCGATGACGGATGGTCGATGAAGTATGACGCGAGTAAATCGTACACCAGTGCGCGAGTAGTAGGTTTAGGTACCAGTGAGTTTTTAGCTCCTTCGACACAATGGCATACTGGCGATTCAGATGAAGGAGGCAATTATGCTCGAGCGAGTTCTGCTTGGTGGGGCAATGATAATGATATTAGCGCTGAGCGTGGGTGCTATGGCGCAGACTTATACGATCACGGATATCGGAGTGCTGAACGGAGACAATGAGAGCAGCGGCTTCTGGCTCAACTCGCATGGTGCTGTCGTGGGTTGTTCGGATATTGCGAACAGCGAGGGCTACCCCTGCACCGGAACAGGCGCTGGACAGCATGCCTTCTATTGGACCAAGAGCGAAGGCATGAAAGACCTGGGCACTCTGCCGGGCGGCAACATCAGCGGTGCCATCGGGATCAACGATTTGGGGCAAGTGGTGGGATACTCCAATACCAGCGCCGGTCTGCTCACGGAATACAATTTCATCGCTTTTGAGTGGACCTCCAGCGGCGGAATGGTCAATCTGGGAAAACTCGCGGGCGGAAATTCGAGCTGTGCCTTTGAGATCAACGATTCCGGAGTAATTGCCGGCGATTCGTTTGTAGGCCCGACCATTGTCGATGCCGCGAGCTGGACCAACAAAAAAATCAAGAGCCTCGGCGCCCTTTCAAAGAGCATCTTTACGGCAGCGCTCGACATCAACGACAGTGGTGAGATCGTTGGTGAATCCATATTTTCCTACGGTCCTCCTTTTACTTCGCACGGTTTCAAGTGGACAACTGCGGGAGGCTTAGAAGATATCGGCACTCTCCCCGGCGGAGACACGAGTATGGCGAATGCGGTCAATGAATCCGGAATAATCGTCGGCCAGTCGAATGCAGGATCATTTTTGAACGTCTGGCACGCCGTGAAATGGAACGTGAGCGATGACGTCGAAGACTTGGGAACACTACCCGGCGGGACTTATAGCATCGGTTTTGGTATCAACGACTACAGTGAAATCGTTGGTTACGGAAATATTGCGGACAATGCGGCGCATGCCATGGTGTGGACTACCAGCGAGGGAATGCGGGATCTGAATGATCTGATTCTGGCCAACTCAGGCTGGGTGCTTATCAACGCCAATGCTGTGAATGACACCGGACAGATCACCGGCTACGGAACGAAGAACGGTCACAACCACGCGTTTCTGCTAACCCCTGTGAATTAATCAATTCCGCGTTAGTTCGCCTTCATCTTTGCCGGTGATGGTGACGAAACGAATTACGCCTTGGTTGTCTTCAAAAACCAAACCTGTGCCGGTCGGGTTTGCAACAGCCGCAACGAGATGACCATACGACTTCGGGATGCCGCCATGAGTCGGAGTTTGGTCATAGCGCGCGAGTTCTCCTTCTTTCATTCCAGTCATGGCGACAAAGCGAATGACTCCGTCCGCGTCCTCGAAGATCAGTCCGGTGCCGATCTGGTCGGAGATCGCCGTCACCAGACGTCCATAGGACTTCGGTACAGTGCCCGGGATGGGTGCGCTGGCGTGAGCGACAGTTGTGTTCCTGCTTCCAAACGAGTAGCCGGCGATCACCAGTGACACGCCGCAGAAGACTAACAAAATGTTTTTTCGCATGTGGTTGGAAAACCATCCTTATCGCAGCGCTGAAGCGCCGGCCACCCAAAATTAGAATCCGCGCTACGGCAAAACCAGAATCTTGTGCATCATGCCGAGATCCTCATGCAGCAGGATATGGCAATGAAACACAAACGTGCCGGCAATGGTCGGGTCGCGAAAGTCCATACGCACCTTCACGCTGTGATAAGGCCCGGTTCCTGACCAGTAGGGAATCTCAATGGTGTCGCGCAGGTCCTGATCGGTAACAGGTTTTCCATCGACTTCCAGCATCTGAAAATGAATTTGATGGATGTGAAATGCGTGGGTTTCGAGAGCACGGTTTTCAATGGTCCAGTCTTCCACGGCTCCCACCTTGGTTGTGATCGCCGGAGGCTCATTGGGCTCGAACACTTTCTGCTTCTGCCCGTCGACCGTGATGTAGAACTGGATCGGTCCATTGGTGCCGCCAAACTCCTCGGAGAAATAAAGCTTCCGCGTAGCGGTTGGGGTCAAAGAGGCCAAACCCGCGAACTTCAGGCTATCTCTTGTAACGGGTGTCCCGGATGCTGCGGGCTTTGCCTGCGGTTGTTGAGCGTCAGCACTGCTGAGTTCAACATTGGCGAGAACCTGTTCGAAATCCTGATTGCCTGTAGGGCCGGTGGAATAACCCAGGGAGATGAATTGCGCGCTCTCTCCAGTTTGCGGCGCCTGCACAATAAACTCGGCGCGGCCAGCGGGCGGCACAAGAATAGTCGTTTCGTCGCGCGCCGCGGCCAGAGGATAACCATCAAGCGCAATCAACTGTAATTTCTGCGGCGTTCCATTCACCCACACCTGCAACGGCATGAAATCCTGAAGCGTGGCGTTAGCGACTCGCCAGAACTGTTTTTCACCCGGCTTCATATGGATGATCGGAGCTGGAGCGCCGGGGGAAGCGGCAACCTGATAGTTCAGCGTAAGTTGGTAAGGCCCGGGAACCCACGGAACCAGATACTGCTGACGTACCACGAAAACGCGCTCAGTGAGTCCAGTCACTTCGGGACGAACCTTTTCCATGCCTTCAACAATCAACGCTCCCGCGGCCCCGCCATTCACCTGAAACTCGGTGAAGCCGTGCACGTGGGGGTGGTACCAGTAGAGGCCAGGTGGCTCCGTGGTTGGAATCTGGATGCTGAATTGAAAGCCCGGCGAGCCCGGTTGAATCAATGTGGTAAGAACATCATCCTGATGGCAGATCGGAGGAACGTTCAGACCATGGAAGTGAACGTTGGTCGACTGCAAGCTCGCGCTGCCGCCATCGCCGCAGGTTGGGCCCGGCGGGGCAGCCATGTGATCCATCGCGCTCATTGAGCTTGCGCTTGTGGTTTTGATTCCGTCTTTAACATCAAGCACAAGCTGGTCACCGGGATTAAGTCGCAACGTCGGCGACTCAACAATGCCCGTAGGCGCTTCATATTTGTAGCAATAATGCGAATAGCCGTAGATATCGACTGAATATCCCATGTTGAAGGCAGCCTTGAGCGTGCCATTCTGCGACGAAAGACTTAAGGCATCATTCACGACGCTTCCAGCGTTTGGCCGCGCAGGACACTGCGCCGCCGCTCCCAGGAAGGAAACTCCGCACACCATGATTGCCAGAAAACCCTTACAAACCATACGCATTGCTCACTCCTCAAAATTGCAGATAAAACTACGACGACCTGAATGACGATATAAATTTCGACTCACCACGTAATTGGCTAGCCTGTATTTCTAGAAAGATCGCGGCGGAAATGTTCCAATCGAAAGCAGCCCCGAACTATTCGGATCCGAAATCGGAGAACCGGTTGCTTCCGTCAAGGTGCACTTCCCGCTCGTCATACTCACATCGACCACCGCAATAGAGGACGGCCCGCCGAACTCAGCCACGTAGAGCACGCCGCCAGTCCCCGTGTTTGTAGCTAGCGCCAGCGTCGCCAGATAGGACCAGTTCGAGCTGTAGCCGCGCAGCTTCCCGGAATAGCAATTCAGCCAAAGCTGGCCAGTGTTTTTATCGAACGAAGCGGCGGTTATCTTATCCCCTTGCGTGTTGCTGATGTAAAGAAGCGACTCATCGGGGCTCAGGAGAATATTGCTGGAATTGATGGAAGTTCGCAGAGAATTGAGAATGGGCGCCGATAATTTGCCCGATGAAATATCCGAGACTTCTACAACGATCGATGTAGATGTATCACCAAAGATGGCGTAGTGTCCATCCTTCGTGACCTCAACGCTTGTCGGATAAGTGGAGCCCTGCGACTTGAGATAGGCGGTCGAGTTCTGTTCATCGCCGTTAGGAACCGGCGTACCCGACGCAATGTTGAAGGACTCGATCGAGCCATCGCCATAGGTAACGACCAGCGTGTTCCCTCCGATCGCCATGCCATCGATGACTCCAGCCTGCAGGCCCACTACTGAAATGTCATTCACAAAAGTAAGGGAGCAGCCGGACTGAACCTGAAAAGTGCCGATGGTGTTTGAATCGGAAAAGCCAGCGTAAAGATACTTGCTGTTCATTGCCAGGCCAATCCCATTGGAGTTGCCGGTGTCGCCTTCAGAACCCTTGGTGCTGCCGCTCACATCCAGAGTTTTAACGTTGACTCCAACGATGTCGCCGCTAGCATCAGAAGCGTAGATGCATTCTTCGCCGCCATTGTTGAGCACAGTGACGCGGTTCGATCCAAAATAGCCGCCCCCAATTCCTGCGCCCACAGTCTGTACTTGCTTTGCCAGGGTTAGCGAGCCATTCGTCCCGATGTCGTAAAAAGTGAGGCTGTTGACGAAGGCGTTGTCGTCATTTGTAACCAAATAATGTTGCCCCGCGGCGGCCGCAAAGCCATTCATCATGCAAATCCAAACTAGGATGGCCGCGCCGCGCAACAAACAAGACTTTACCGACATCCGCATAATTATTCCTTGGCTTCTTCCCGGGAAGGGGGATTAATTCGTAGAACTGTCTCAACAACGCTGGTTGGAAGTTAAACACAGGCCGCGCCCGTGTTCAATCGTAATCGCGCAATTCAGCTAGGGAACAACTACTACGGACGAAAGTATTCACGCATCCGCTCCGAGTATTACTCTTCGAACATCGGCACTTGCCGTTGATCTTCGGTCGGGCCGCGCCGCGGACGGCGTGCCGCACCAATTACGGCCAGTACGGTCAGGGATTCGAGTGCAGTTCGCGGCACGAAGATGCGCTGGGTGTTGGAGCGCTGGTCGGGCGGGTTCACGAGATAGCCCTCCGGCAAATTCTGAGTGAGATCCGCGGGCATGAGGCCTTCAAGAATTTCATTGTCCTTAAAGCGCAGACGCACCCACAAGCCCTCGGAGCGGGGACGAGACGTGAAAGTCTTGCGGGTAAGTGATTCGGAGTCGCCGAACTCGCGCACGAAGTAAACACCCTTGATCTCGCGCAGGTCCATGGCGACCACATTGCCGGCGGTGTTGAGCAACTCGAGTTTGCCTTCGTTCACAAACTGCGTGGGCAAAACGTAGCCGGAGACAGAATCCCGGTCCATCTTGCGGACGATCACTTTCTTATGGGTCGAAGGCATGAGTGGGCTTTGGCCGTCGGGCTTCAGGCTTCGGCAGGGAATACCCATGCCAGCCGTGCTTAATGTAAGAACTTCTTGAGACAAGTTCAGCCAAGCCCGATAGCTGAAGCCCGAAGTCCGGTCCCATTCTCGCACTATTTTCTGAGAAATCGTGGGAATCCACGTTGGCAGTAGCCAAATTATAAACGTTGTGTTATTCCTTTAAGTTGCCTTGGCTCGGCTCAAGTCTGTATAAGTGTTTTGTATTGAGTGGCTTGTGCCGTTGGTAAGGCAGAAGTGTCAAGATTGACGCGGGTCGCCCTGTGGAAATCTTGTTGAAATCGTTGCTGCGGGCGGCCTGTACGCTAGGCGACACAGAAAATTACGGTCCCGTAGCCGCTGACGTAGATAGCTTGAAGACGAATGGCTGATTACATTTACACCATGGAAATCCGGTTGACGCCGGATCAGACGAAGGGCGTCAATCTGGTTCAGGATATAGCCCGCGCCGCGGGAATAACCCTCTACCTCACCGGCGGCGCGATTCGCGACATCATCAGCGGCTTTACCATCCGCGATCTGGATTTCACAGTTCAGGGCAATCCCCTTAAACTGCAGAAGGAATTCGAACGCGCCGGCGCACAATTGGCTGGCCACGACGACGATACCCGTACCCTGTTCCTAGTCTTGCCGGGTAATGTCCGCGCCGAGATCGGCATGGCGCGCTCCGAACATTATGAGAAGGCCGGCAGACCGCCTGTAATCACTCCAGCCAGTATTCAGGACGACCTGCGCCGCCGCGATTTCACCGTGAACGCCATGGCGTTGTCGCTGAATGAAGGTTCGCGCGGTCTGCTGCTCGATCCCTTCAACGGCGTGGCCGATATCGAGGCGAAGTTGCTGCGCGTCCTGCACAACTATTCTTTCGTGGAGGATCCTTCGCGCCTAATTCGGGCCACGCGCTTTGCCGCCCGCTTCCATTGGCCACTCGAGGAGCGAACCCAGCAGCGCTACGATTCGGCAAAAGAAAACAAATACATCGAGCACATCTCGCGCAGCTCCGTGGGGCATGAGATTGCCCAGCTCGCGCATGAAGATGATCCGCTGAATGTGGTGCGCGCGCTGGAAAAAGAAGATTTTCTGAAAGTGTTGCACACGCACTGGACCACGGCGAAAGTAGACGCCAACGGTCTCACCCAGTTGATGAAGACGCGCCAGCAACTGGTGGACTTGGGCTATACAGTGGATCCATCGCCGGCAGTGATGCACTTCCTGACCGCGAAGCTGACTGACAAAGATATTTCCGACCTGCGCCGTCAGATTCCGCGTAAGGATCTGATTGAAGCCTGGCGCGATCTCGAGGATCACGCCAAGGAACTGGCGAAGCGTCTCACCGGAAAGGACGCCGCAACCCCGTCACGCACCTGGAATCTACTCTCTTCGGCGCGGCCAGAGATGGTGCTATTCCTGGCAGTTACGGCGCGCCATCAAACCGTGGCTGGGAAGATCAAGAATTTCCTCACCAAGTGGAGACAGGTGCAGCAGCGCATTCCCTTGCCTGAAATGACGGAGTTGCTGATTACCCCGCAGTTGCCCGAATACCCAAAGATTGCGCATGACGTGTTCATGCTCCTGCTTGATGGAAAATTACGCTCGCGCACCGAGACTTTGAAGTTTTTGAAGCCCTTCGCACCGCCACCGCCTCCACCTCCGCCTCCACCACGCCGCGGACGTGGGCCCAAAGCGGCGGCAGGTGCGGCTGCGCCGGCGCCTGCGGCAGCTGCGCCGGGCAAGAAGGGTAAGGATGAAGTGGCGAAGGGTAAAGGCAAGGGCAAAGCCGGCCCTGCACCCGCGCCGGCACCTGCTGCGGTTGCGCCTGCCCCTGCTAAGCCAGAGGCAAAGGCAAAACCCGAAACTAAGGCAAAGCCAGTGAAATCAGCACCTAAGCCCGCCAAGCACGAGGCCAAACCGGTGGCGAAACATCCTGCGAAGAAACCGGTTCCAAAGAAAACGAAACATAAGTCAAAGAAGCGCTGATCCACTCTGGCTGATCTACTACCCAAGAAACTTGGCCAGGTGCCAGCTAGGCACTGTCCTAATTCCTCGACGCAGACGTTCTAATTTCTGAGTCGCTCGGCTCCCGTCAGGCATATAATAGTTACATGCATCGACCGCTCCCCATTACGGCGTTCGTGCTTTTGCTAGTCTCTCTGCCGGTGTATGCCCAGCGCGGCGGTGGAGGTCATGCGTCCGGTGGCGGCCATGCCGGCGGATTTGCTTCTGGTGGATTTGCTTCCCACAGCTTTGCCAGCCACTCCAGCGGCGCTCGCGCTTTCAGTGGGACACGCTCTGGCTCGGGTTACGGTGCGCGTTCCATCGCACCCCGTTCTTACTCCCGCCAACCCCTCTATTCACGAAACTACAATCGCGGATTCAATCATTCCGGCGTTGGTGTGCGCATCCGGTCCTATGGATACGGATACGGAAATCGCTGCAACGGATACGGCTGCGGATTGGGCTATGGATACCCTTACCTCGGCCTTGGAGTCGATCCCTACTGGTGGTGGAATTCCGGCTCCAACGATCAAGACCAGCAAGACCAAATTGGCGTAGCCAACGAGATGAACCAGCAAAGTCTCGACGAACAGCGCATGCGTGAGCAAGGCGATCAAGATGCGTATGCCCGGTCAGCCGCTCCGCCGTCACACCAAGCCGAGCGCACAGAAGCCGCGCCAGCCACCGTGCTTGTGTTCCGCGATCAGCACAAACAGGAAGTGCAGAACTACGCCATCGTGGGGCAGACCATCTGGACTTTCGGTCAGCGCACCCAGAAGATTCCACTCTCCGACCTCGATCTGCCCGCCACGACCAAGGCCAACGACGAGCGCGGTATCGATTTCCGCGTGCCTGGCGGGAACGAAGGTCAGTAGCCTCGCGCAACGGCTGCCTAGATTCCATCGCTGTGGATAACTCACACCTTCCACAGAGCAGTTTCCCGCTAGAATGACCCGAACGTTAAAATTGCTGATTGTTGATTTCCGATTTCAACGGATCCGCCTGTTGGATTTTTCAATCGACAATCAGCAATCACCAATCGAAAATTTGCCATGTCCCAATTCGTCCACCTGCACCTGCATACCGATTACTCCCTCCTCGATGGAGCCTGCGACGTTGAAAAGCTTTGCCACCGCGTAAAAGAGCTGGGCATGCCCGCCGTGGCCATGACCGATCACGGCAATATCTTCGGTGCGGTTCACTTTGTAAACGCTGCGAATCATGAAGGCGTCAAGCCGATCGTGGGCTGTGAACTCTATGTCTGCAAGAAGGACGATCACAACATCGAGCGCACACCGCCCGAAGGCGACACCTACAACCATCTTCTGGTGCTCGCCGAAAATGAAGAAGGCTACCGCAATCTGGTGAAGATTACCTCGGAAGCCTCTCTGCATGGCTTCTATTACAAGCCGCGCGTGAGCAAAAGATTTTTGGCGGAGCACTCGCGCGGCCTCATCGGGCTCTCGGGATGTTTGAAAGGCGAAGTCGCCGAACGCTTGATGGAAGGGAACTACGATGCCGCGCGCGCCGCGGCGGGAAATCTGCGCGACATTTTCGGCAAAGACAATTTCTATATCGAGATTCAGGACCAGGGCCTGGCGATGGAACACAAGATTCATCCGGGCCTGTTCCAGCTCGAAAAAGAACTCGGCCTGCCCATGGTCGCCACCAACGACAGCCACTATCTCTGCGAAGACGATGCCCACGCCCAGGACGTGATGTTGTGTATTCAGACCGGCAAGTCGATTCATGACACGCAGCGCATGAAGTTTGATGGCAATCAGTTCTTCGTCAAGAGCCACGACGAAATGCAGCGCGTCTTCAAAGATTCGCCCGACGTTTTGATGCGAACCCTCGATATCGCCGAACGCTGCAGTCTGCGCCTGGAAAAAGTAGCCACACCATTCCCGCAATTCGATGTTCCTGCGGGCTACACCATCGACAGCTATTTTGTGCATGTTTCGCGGGAAGGTTTCGCACGCCGAATGGAAGCTCTGCGTCCGCAGCACGAGCAAGGGAAGCTGAAGCATCCGATTTCCGATTACGAGCAGCGCCTCGAGCGGGAGTTGGCAATCATCCAACAAATGAAGTTCCCGGGCTATTTCCTGATCGTGTGGGATTTCATCCGCTACGCCAAAGAACACGACATTCCCGTAGGGCCAGGCCGCGGATCGGCCGCCGGCTCGCTGGTCTCCTATGCGCTCGGCATCACCGATATCGACCCGCTGCAGCACGAGTTGCTCTTCGAGCGCTTCCTGAATCCCGAGCGCGTCTCCATGCCGGATATCGATATTGATTTCTGCATGAACCGCCGCGGTGAAGTTATCAACTACGTCACGCAAAAATACGGTCGCGACAACGTCGCCCAGATCATCACCTTCGGCACCATGGCCGCCAAGGCCGCAATCAAAGACGTTGGCCGCGCCATGGATATTCCTTACGCCGATGTCGATCGCATAGCGAAGATGGTGCCCACGCAGCTCAACATTACCCTCGATCAAGCCATCGAAGATTCTCCGCAACTGCGCGAAGCGATGGAAAAAGACGGGCAGATTCGCGAGCTGATGCAGACTGCGAAAAAACTGGAAGGGATGGTGCGCAACTCCGGAGTTCACGCCGCCGGAGTGGTAATTTCGCCGCGCCCGCTCACCGAACTCGTCCCGCTGCACCGTACCAAGAACGACGAAATCGTAACCGCCTTCGACATGGTTGCCATCGAAAAGATGGGCCTGTTGAAGATGGATTTTCTCGGCCTCACCACACTCACGATTCTCACCGATGCGCTAAAACTCATCGAGCAAACGCACAACAAGCGAATCACGCTCGACGAAATCCAACTGCAAGACGCCGAGACGTATCAAAAGGTTTTTCACACCGGACTCACCTCCGGCGTCTTCCAGTTTGAATCGCACGGCATGAGAGATGTGCTGCGCAAATATCGTCCGGACACAATTGAAGACTTAACCGCTCTCAACGCGCTTTACCGCCCCGGCCCGATCCAGGGTGGCATGATCGACGACTTTATCGACCGCAAACACGGCCGCAAAAAAGTCGAGTACGAACTACCGGAACTAAAAGAAATTCTTCAGGAGACGCTGGGCGTAATCGTGTATCAGGAGCAGGTGATGCAGATCGCGAACCGGCTCGCGGGCTACTCCCTCGGTGAAGCCGATCTGTTGCGCCGCGCCATGGGCAAGAAAAAAGCCGAGGAGATGGCGCAACAGCGTGAACGTTTCGTCGAAGGCGCGGCCCAGCGCAAGTTTCCGCCCAAGAAGATCGAAAAGATTTTCGATCTCATGGCGCAGTTTGCGGGATACGGCTTCAACAAGTCTCACTCCGCTGCGTACGCGCTGCTGGCCTACCACACTGCATATCTGAAGACGCACTATCCGGTCGAATTCATGGCAGCTCTGCTCACATCGGTCACCGGCAGCACCGATGACGTGGTGAAGTACATCAATGAGTGCCGCGAGATGGGCATCACCGTGGCCGCGCCGGATATCAACATCTCAGCCGCAAGTTTTACGCCGCAGGGAGAGGCAATTCGCTTCGGCTTGGCAGCAGTGAAAAACGTCGGCGGCAATGCCATCGAATCGATTGTCGCGGCGCGCAAAAAGTTGGGCCGTTTCAAGTCGCTCTATGAATTCTGCGAGAACGTCGATCTCCGGCTGCTCAACAAGCGTGTGCTGGAATCGTTAATCAAGAGCGGCGCGATGGATTCGCTCGGCCGTCGCGCGCAATTGATGGCTGTGCTCGACCGCGCTATGGACCGCGCTCAGAAAGCACAACGCGATGTGGAGTCCGGACAACACGGCCTCTTCGGCGTATTTCAGCAGGAAGAGTCCGAAGCCAACAACGATAAGCTGCCGAACATCCCGGACTGGGATGAGCAGGTGCGCCTGGCTGCGGAAAAAGAAATCGTCGGCTTCTTCCTCACTGGACATCCGCTGGAAAAATACAAAGACAAGCTGGCCGATCTGCAGGCCCTGAGTATTGTAGAGATCGGCGCAATGACCCGATCTACTGGCAAGGATGAGACCATCGCAACAGCCGGAATCATCGGCAACGTGCGCGTGCTAAAAAGCAAGCGCGGAGATTTTTACGCCCAGGCCACGCTCGAGGATATGTCCGGCTCCATCGACATGATCGTCTTCCCCGAGGCCTACAAAAAGATCGGCGACCGCGTGAAGCTCGAGGTTCCGGTATTGGTGCGCGCCGGGGTGAGAATCGAAGAAGGAACCAATCCAAAAATTACAGCCGCTGAGATCAGGCCACTCGAAGAGGCTAAAATTCCGCTTCCACGCGCTATCCGCATTCGAGTGCCGCTTGAAACCTCGGCTGAATCCACGGTGGACGATCTGCACTCTCTTTTTCAGGAGCGCAAAGGCGAAGCACGGGTATTGTTCGACGTGGAACGCTCCGGCGATTTCATGGTGGTGATGGAGGCGGAAGGCTATAATGTCATGCCGGATCGCAACTTCATCGCCCGCGTGGAACAATTGTGCGGGCGCGGCAGTGTTAGGGTGATCAGTTAGGTTACGTTCACCTACGTCGATCCCGGCTAAATCATGGAAGCAACCCAAAAAGCCCAGCAGGAGTTGGAGGAGATCGAACGGCAGGTCGCGTTGATCGAGGCCGGTGCCGGACAAAACGACGACACTCGCCGTCAGCTTGCCAAACTTCAGGAGCGCGTCCACATCCTCCGGCAGGAGATGAAGTCCTTGCAGACCGCCTGGCAGAAAACGGAACTGGCGCGGCATCCGCAGCGTCCGCAAACGCTGGATTACATCGATCGCTTGTTCACCGGTTTTAGCGAGATCCACGGCGACCGCAGCTTTGGCGACGATGCTGCAATCATCTGCGGCATGGCTCGTTTTCACGGCGAGGAAATTCTTGTCGTCGGCACCCAGAAGGGGCGCGACATGAAGCAGCGCGTGTACCGTAATTTCGGTACGCCGCATCCCGAAGGCTATCGCAAGGCGCTGCGCATCATGCAGGTCGCGGAAAAGTTTCGCCGTCCAATTTTCACGCTGGTCGATACCGACGGCGCCTATCCCGGAATTCATGCCGAGGAGCGCGGCCAAGCTGAGGCGATTGCGCACAACTTGCGCGAAATGGCAGACCTCGAAGTCCCCATCATTGCCACGGTAATCGGAGTGGGCGGCAGCGGCGGCGCGCTGGCCATCGCCGTGGCTGACCGCGTGTTGATGATGGAGAACTCGGTTTACTCCGTGATTTCGCCCGAAGGCTGTGCCGCAATCATGTGGAGAGACGCTACCAAGAAGGAGTTAGCGGCCGAAGCTATGCGCATCACCGCGCCGGATCTCATGGAACTGGGCTGCATCGACGACATTGTGCCCGAACCCGAAGGCGGCGCTCACCGGGACCACGAAGCGGCGGCGAATCTGCTCGATCTCAGCCTGCAGAAACACTTCGCCGAACTCAAAAAACTTTCGCCATCCGAATTGGTCGCAACCCGATATAAAAAGTTCCGCAACATGGCTCAGTTCTTCAGAACGGAGTCCTAAGTTCCGAAAAACCCCGCGCCGTTTCCCAAACAGGTTCCTTTCGGCTTCCGTCGCGTGATTTGACGTGCCGAGTCACCGCCGCCGCCGTATAATTATCTGTTTCCCCCAAGTTGGAAATCCGGCAGATCACTCTGCCGCTTATCAAAGGAAGGTGTTGGGATGGCTACTACGGATGTTGTGTCTCAGGGTACGGGCGGGCAACTGGGACGCAAGCGCATCGTCAATGACATGAGCATTCAGGTTGCCACGGTGAATGGCTCAGGTTCGCAAAGTTCAAATACCGTATTGTTACGTGCAATTTTTCAAATGGGAGTACCGATTTCCGGCAAGAATCTCTTTCCTTCGAACATCGCCGGTCTTCCTACCTGGTACACCATTCGCGCCAACAAAGATGGCTACATCGGCCGTAAGAAAGAAATTGATTTTCTGGTCGCGATGAATGCCGAAACAGCTCACGACGACGTCAAGTCGCTCGCGCCCGGCGCCTCGGTGCTCTACGACGAACCGCTCGCCCTCGATAAACTCCGCAGCGATTTAATTTTCTACTCCGTTCCCTACGACAAACTGGTCGCCACCGTTTGCCCTGAGGCCAAGCTGCGCAAACTGGTCAAGAACATGGTGTACGTGGGTGTAGTCGCGCAGTTGCTCGAAATTGAAATGGGCGAGGTGGAGAAGGCCATCCGCAAGCAGTTTGCCAAGAAAATAAAGGCTGCCAACTTAAATCTGGCCGCGGCGCAAGCCGGATTCGATTACGCCAAAGCCAGCCTGCAGAAGCGCGGCGTTTTCTACATCGAGCGCATGAATAAGACTGCCGGCAAAATCATCATCGACGGCAACTCGGCCGCCGCTCTGGGCTGCATGTTTGCAGGATGCACGGTAGTCACGTGGTATCCGATCACGCCCTCGTCTTCGCTGGTTGAGACGATGATCGAATACATGAAGGAATACCGCATCGGCCCTGACGGTAAAGCCACTTTCGCCATTGTTCAAGCGGAGGATGAACTCGCCGCGATCGGCATGGTGATCGGCGCCGGCTGGGCGGGTGCACGCAGCATGACTGCGACCGCCGGTCCTGGCATTTCGCTGATGTCGGAGTTTGCCGGCCTCGCGTATTACGCGGAAATTCCCGGCGTCATCTGGGACATTCAACGCGTCGGCCCCTCCACTGGCCTGCCCACGCGTACATCGCAAGGCGATATTCTCGCCACGGCTTTTCTTTCGCACGGCGACACCAAGCACATCATGCTGATTCCGAACTCGGCGGCGGAGTGCTTCACCATGGCCTCGGAAGCTTTCAACCTGGCGGAGCAGTTCCAGACTCTGGTCTTCGTTATGTCCGATTTGGATCTCGGCATGAACAATTGGATGTCCGATCCCTTCGAATATCCCACCACTCCGATCAAGCGCGGCAAAGTGTTGGGCAAAGAAGAACTGGACAAACTCGGTGGCTTCGCCCGCTATAGAGATCTCGACGGCGATGGCGTGGGCTATCGCACGCTGCCGGGAACGGATCACCCTGCCGCCGCTTACTTCACTCGCGGCAGCGGCCACAACGATAAATCCAACTACAGCGAGCGCCCCGACGATTACGAAAACAACATGGAGCGGCTCAATCGCAAGTTCGAGTCCGCCCGCTCATTCGTTCCGCGGCCGGAGATTGTCAAAGGCGCGAATACAGGCTCGACGAATGCAAAGATCGGAATCATCGCCTACGGCACCTCGCATTGGGGCATCATCGAAAGCCGCGACCAGTTGCGCAACGAGTACGGAATCGAAACCGACTACCTGCGGCTGCGCGCTTATCCCTTCACACGCGAAGTGCATGACTTCATCGAGCAGCACGAACGCATTTACGTGGTCGAACAGAATCGCGACGCGCAAATGCTCAGTCTGCTGAGGCTCGACTTGAAACCCGACCTGACCACGCGCCTGCGCAGCATCAGCCATCTCGATGGCCTGCCGCTTGATGCGCGCTCCGTTACCGACGAACTAAGCACCATGGAGGGTAAGTAAATGGCGACCACACCCGCTGCTGAACCAAAAACCAACCATATCGGCCTGACCGTAATCGACTACAAGGGCGGAAAGACCACGCTGTGCGCCGGCTGCGGCCACAACGCCATCTCCGAGCGCATCATCGAAGCCATGTATGACATGGGCGTGCAGCCCGAGCGCGTCGCCAAGCTGAGCGGCATCGGATGCTCTTCGAAAAGTCCCGCATATTTCATGAACCGCTCCCACAGCTTCAACTCCGTGCATGGACGCATGCCGTCCGTAGCTACGGGCGCGATGCTGGCCAACCGCAATCTGATTGCGCTCGGTGTCAGCGGCGATGGTGACACCGCTTCCATCGGCATCGGCCAGTTCGTTCACCTCATGCGCCGCAATCTCCCCATGATCTACATCATCGAAGACAACGGCGTCTATGGCCTTACCAAAGGCCAGTTTTCAGCCACCGCCGATCTTGGATCGAAGCTGAAGTCAGGCGTCCTCAACGATCTTCCTCCCATCGATACCTGCGGACTGGCCATCGAGCTTGGAGCAACATTTGTCGGACGCTCGTTCTCCGGCGACAAACGGCAATTGAGCACCATGCTGAAAGCTGCCATCGCGCATCACGGCACGGTAATGCTCGACGTGGTTTCTCCCTGCGTAACCTTCAACGATCACGAGGGTTCAACCAAATCATACAAGTACGTGAAAGATCACGAAGAAACCTTGCAGGAGATGAGCTTCGTGCCCCACTTCGATGAGATTGACGTGGAATACGATGCCGGAACGACCGTCAGCGTCACCATGCACGACGGCTCCCGCCTGCAACTGCGCAAGCTGGAAGAAGACTACGACCCCACCAATCGCATCGCTGCCATGAAGCGCCTCAGCGAGGCCCACGATAGAGGCGAAGTTCTGACCGGCGTCTTTTACGTCAACACAAAGGCGCCCAGCTTCCTCGACATGCTGAACATGGTCGATCAGCCGCTCTCCACGCTGCCAGAATCGATAACGCGGCCAGGCAGGGAAGCGCTGGAAGCGGCGATGGAAGAATTGAAATAGGGAGAGCTAAAACAAGCAAGCATTGAAACCAGAGAAGTTTGCCATAGCCGGTAACCGGGCTTCCCGGGCCTAGCGCTCAAAACTTTTGCTACAACTCTCCTACGCGATTTGCATCCAATCCGCCGGGGAGGGCCTGTGTCCAACCACGATCTGACTTCGGTTCTCTTCATACTCCTGTTGTTAGTAGGCCTGGCCCAATTGCTGGGATACTTGTTCGTACAACTTCGCCAGCCAAAAGTGGTCGGCGAAATCTTGGCCGGAATCCTGCTCGGTCCGTCTCTGATCGGCCACTTTCCGTTTTTTTCAAGGGTGACTGTAGCCATTCAGCATCAAGGAAACATCCTTAACTTTGTCTATTGGCTCGGCCTGCTGCTCCTGATGTTTCTATCCGGCGCCGAAACGCGACATCTGTTCACCCGCGAAGAGCGCCGTGAAGTGGGCTGGCTAACCATCGTGGGTACGGGCGTACCCTTTGTTCTTGGGCTGCTGCTTGGACCATGGCTGGTTCGTCCTGCGCTCGCTGGCCCGAATGGCAACCGCATATCCCTGATCATCATTCTCGCCGTCGCGGTCGCGGTGACATCCGTCCCCGTCGTTTCGAAGATTTTCGCCGATCTGAAGATTCTCCACACTCGATTCGCGCGGCTGATTCTCGGCGTCGCCGTATTGGAAGACATCGTACTGTGGCTGGCGTTGGCCGTGGCCACAGCAATGGCGGGCAAAAGCGCCCTCAATGCGCGTTCCATGTCGTATCACCTTTTCGTTACCGTGGGCTTCTTCGTCCTGGGTCTGACGATCGTTCCGCGCATGGTAAAGCGAATCAACAAGTCGCGGTACAACGTAATGGCAACCCACTCTCCAGTGGCTTATGCAATCGTGGTGCTTCTAGCGTATTGCGTGATCGCTGGAGCGCTCGATGTCAGCCTCGTATTCGCTGCATTTCTTGCCGGCTTCGCCGTGGTGCATAAGAAGCGGAGACTCTTTGCCGAAGCCCTCGACTCTATCGGAAAGGTCTCGTTTGGCTTTTTTATTCCCGTGTATTTTGCAATTGTCGGATTGAAGCTTGACCTGATTCGCGGCTTTTCCCTGTGGATGGTCGCCGCTTTCCTTGTGGGAAGTTGTGTCGTCAAAATCGTTTCAGTGGCGCTGGCAGGGCGTTTTGCAGGCTTCCGTGGGCTCGATCTGATGAATCTGGCCCTTACCATGAACGCCCGCGGCGGCCCCGGTATTGTATTGGCCAGCGTCGCCTATGATGCTGGAATCATCAGCCCGAAGTTCTACACCGCACTCGTGCTCGCGGCTGTCATCACATCGCAAATGGCGGGAGCCTGGCTCGATTATCTACTGCGTAAAGGCTGGCCGCTGCTTACACTGGCTGCTAATTATGAGGCAGCCGCTATTCCGGTTGAGGATAGTCCTTCGCCTGCGTGAGGAACGTTAAGTTACCTCGGAACAGTCGTGCTTGCCGGCTCAAGCCCAAGCCCCGAACCGTAATACTCCGCCAACGCGTGCCTCTCATCCTCAGTAAGTAGCGCCGCAATAGTCCGCATCGGCTCATTAATATCGTTGGCACGACTCCCATTCGCAAAAGCCTCAAGTTGATTCAGAACATAGTCGGCATTCTGGTTTGTGAGCGACGGAACTCCCGGACGAAAAGCGACCGGACCATGACAGGCCTGGCACGGCGCAATGCCGCGCTCTCCATCCCCAAACGCAATCAGCCGCGATGCGATCGCCGCCCGCACCGGATCAGGCCGGGACTGTGGGAAGCTGCGGTTATCTTGCAGATCGGCAAAGACGGGCAGCTTCGAATAATAAGCGACCACGTCCGCCACATCGCGCGACGAAAGCGATTCCGCAATCGCCTCCATGGCTCGTGAGCTTCGTTTGTGGGATCGAAAGTCCTGCAACTGTTTCCATATCGCCAGCTTGTCAAGCGATGCCAGGTTGGGAGTTGAGGCCGCCGCGCTAAAGCCTTCCGCTCCATGGCAGTGATCGCATTGCCGAGCCAGGAGCATCCCCCGAAACGCGTCTCCGTGTGATGCCGCGGCTATCGTCCCCGGCGTCCACGTGATGTAGGAAGGAATTCGATCCGGAGTATGATCCCGCGCCTCTAGGAAGTGTGCGTCACAGTTGCCTCTTTCTTCCGGCCGCAAAGCAGGAAATTGTTCGCGCGGCACGACCTTCAACTCGGATCGCATCGCGTAATGGCCCGCCCCGCAGAATTCACGGCATGCGGTCTTATAATCTCCCACGCGAGAAAACTGAAGCTGAGCCTCACTGATCGTCCCCGGCAGAACTTTCACAACATAGTCCGTGCCATCGAAGGCCAGCGAGTGTACCGCATCAGCGCTGGTGATGCGAAGATGAACCGGAACTCCAGCCGGAACCAGAATGCAATGCGGAATGAACAAATATTGTTCCGCGATCATGCGCACTGTGACCGAACCGTCCAGCTCCTGCTCGGTCCCCAGATTATTCTCGACAAACTCTCCCGCCAGCTGAAGTGATAAAGGATCGACGCGGCTCGAACCCTCTAGAAATCGCAGCAAGGGAACGTCGATTTGGTAGTAACGAGTGGCCGGAATGATGCAGAGAACCAGCACCGTGAGCAGAAACGTTCGCAGCTTTCGCCAGTTCACAGTTAGTCTGATCCTTAAACGATCGGGAAGGGCCCGGCAACCACGTCGCGTGCGCTTAAACATCGCGCGGTTTAATGCTCAAAACGATGCGCGGCGTGCCAGTTTGCTGAAATCCCCAAGCTTCGCCACGGTCGGGAAGGGCACGAGTTCACTCGTGCCGGTAAGCTGCTAAAAGCATACCCGCGCTTTAGCGCCTGATGTAAATCTTCCCGCCCGAAGCTACCCGCCAATTTCCTTTAGCACCGCGCTGCAACGTTCGCACACCGTGGGATAATTCTTATCCTCGCCCACGTGGATCGAATAATTCCAACAGCGCTCGCACTTAAGCCCATCCGCTTTCTTGACCTCCACGTGGACCCCTCCTGTGCCATTGCCCGAAGCTTGCACCAGGTGCGCAGCGGAAACAATAAACAGGTAGCGGAGGTCGCCAGCATGACGAGCAAGCACCGAATAAACGGGATCAGGCGCGGCCACAGTAACCTGCGCTTCCAGGCCGGTGCCGATCAGTTTGTTATTGCGCGCTTCTTCGAGCGCCTTAAGAACCTCGTCGCGCACCGAACGAAGAGTAGTCCAATCCTGGTTAGACGCTTCAGCCTCAGCTGAAGAGGCCGCACTCTGCGCTTGACCCAAAATATCCTCCGCCGACGGAAACAGCGCCAGATGCACGCTTTCGCCCCGCGCAGAAGACTTGGGCAGGTAGTCCCAAACTTCTTCCGCCGTGAAGCTCATGATGGGAGCTAGTAGTCGCACCAGCGCCTCTCCAATGCGCCAGATCGCAGTCTGCGCTGAACGCCGGCCGTGCGACTTAGGCGCGGAAATGTACAGCCGGTCCTTCAGCACATCAAAATAAAAAGCGCTCAAGTCGACGATGCAGAAATGATTCAGCCGGTGATAAATCTTGTGGAAGGCAAACTCGTCGTACGACGTCAGCACATCGGAAGCGAAGGCCAGCGTCTGCCGCAACATGTACTGGTCGAGAGCCTGCAGTTTCTCGAACGGAATCGCGTCGGTTGTTAGATCGAAGTCACCGAGGTTGCCCAGGATGTAGCGGAACGTGTTGCGAATCTTGCGATAATTTTCCGCCACCGTCAACATCAGCCGTTCCGAGCCGACCACATCTTCCCGGAAATCGACCGACGCCACCCACAACCGCACCACTTCTCCACCCAGCCGCGACGCAATATCCACCGGGTCTACGTCGTTCCCGCGCGACTTCGACATGGCCTGCCCTTTTTCGTCAAGCGTCCATCCCGGAGTAACCACGCCCTTGTAGGGCGGCGTAGCATGCGTACCCATCGCGCAGAGTAGAGACGACTGAAACCACCCGCGGTACTGGTCGCCGCCTTCGAGATAAAGATCCGACGGCCACGGATAACTAGGTTCGTCGTCAACCAGCGCGAGATAGCTAGCGCCCGATTCCAGCCACACGTCAAAGATGTCAGTTTCTTTTTCGAACTTGGCGCCGCCGCAGTGCGGACACTTCGCGCCCGCCGGAAGAATCGAATCCGACTCGGAAGTAAACCACGCATCCGCGCCAGAGCGCGCAAACAGTTCGACCACTTTGCGATTGATCGCCTTGTCGTTAAGCGGCTTACCGCAGCCTTCGCACAAAAAAACGGCGATAGGCACGCCCCACACCCGCTGCCGCGAAATGCACCAATCGGGCCGAGTGGCAATCATGTTCGAGAGCCGTTCTTCGCCCCAAGCTGGATCCCACTTCACATGCTTGATCTCTTCGAGCGTGCGAGTCCGCAGCGTGTCATTTTCTGAACCTCGACCACCCGACGCGCCCGGCATGGGTGTCTCCATCGAGATAAACCACTGCTCAGTAGCGCGAAAGATCACCGGGTTATGGCAGCGCCAGCAATGCGGATAAGAATGCTCCGTCTTCTCGGCATGCAGCAGCGCGCCCCGGCTCTTCAGCAGGTCCATGATCGGTTGGTTCGCCTCCCACACCCGCTTGCCCGTATATTCCGGCAGCCCGTTGCGCAGGATGCCTTTTTCGTCAACATTGCTGGTAGCGTCAAGTCCATACTTGACGCCCGTGATAAAGTCCTCCGCCCCATGCGAAGGCGCGGTATGGACCACGCCGGTTCCCGTGTCCATAGTGACGTATTCGGCCAGCACGCCCAAAATTTTGCGATCGAGGAAAGGATGTTGAAAGTTTAAGTGCTCCATCCTGCGTCCCGGAAAATGCGCAAGCTCGCGCACATTCTCTAAGCCGCATTTCTCAGCCACATCGCCAGCCAACTTCGCTGCAACCACATAAACTTCACCGCCAGATTCCAAAGCAACATATTCCGCATCCGGATGAAATGCCACCGCCATCGACGCAGGCAAAGTCCACGGAGTAGTAGTCCAGATAATGGTCGAAACGTTTTTCACTGCAAGCGCAGCATCGATCTTCGTAGGGTCATCGATCAGCGCATACTTCACCCAAACGGTAGGGCTGGTGTGGTTCTCATACTCCACCTCGGCCTCAGCCAGCGCAGTCTCATCGTGCATGCACCAATAAACCGCGCGCAGTCCCTTGTAGACAAACCCATTCTCGTAAAACGAAAAGAAAGTCGAAAGCACCACCGACTCATACTGCGGATTCATGGTCGCGTAAGGCCGGTCGAAGCGGCCAAACACACCAATGCGTTTGAACTGCTGCCGCTGCAGGTCAAGAAACTTCTGTGCATACTTGCGGCATTCCGCGCGCACATCGCTGGGACGCATCTGTAGCTTTTTGCCGCCGAGTTCCTTGTCGACTTTGATCTCAATCGGAAGGCCGTGACAATCCCACCCCGGCACGTAAGGCGCATCAAAGCCCGACATGGTCTTTGACTTGACGATGAAATCCTTGAGGCATTTGTTCAGCGCCGTGCCCATGTGGATGGGCCCGCTGGTATAAGGCGGCCCATCGTGCAGAATGTACGTCGGCGAGCCTTTGCGAGCCTCGCGAATACGCTCGTAGATGCCGCTCTGCTCCCAGCGGGCCAATATTTTCGGCTCATTCTGGGGCAAGTTGGCCTTCATGGGGAAGGCAGTCTTAGGCAGATTGATGGTAGATTTCAGTTCGAACGGCACCCTGTGCGCTTCTCCCTAGTGTGTGAATCTTTTTATTATAGGGAGAGCCGCCGGGAACGTCTACGTAGCGCGGACCGGGATACTGTAACAGTTGAACTTCGGCAGTGGGTCAGCTTGAAATCCACAGGAAGGTACCCAATAAAGCCAATACCAGCGAAATAATAGATTGCGACTACCCACCAAAAAGTGCTCGGTTCTTTAGCGCGACAGATCCAACGACCAGTGCGTGCCGACGTTTTTCCTGTACAAGTCGAAACCATGGCACCGGAAAATATGAGGACCCCAATTATCAAGAAATAATACGGCGACTCTATTTGGTGTGAGCGCCAATCAGTCATGATAAAGCACCCATTCTCTCAGAACCGTTGCCGTCATGCTCTCAAGCTCCCCAGCGATGTGCAAGGAGAAATTACTTACTGGGATAGGAGTCCAACTATCTCAGCAAAACGACCCGGACCGACAAATCCCGAGGAATCAACTTGGTTTACCGGCCGCCTGTCAGCAAACGGTAAAATGCCCATTAGGGTTCGAAATTGACTATATAGAAGGGTAGCGAAAGAGGTACAATTTTAGTAGAAGGCTACGGCAGGGTCTCTAAGCACCCGGGTAGGGCTTGCAGCCCGGACTCCGAAGCCAGAGAAGAATTTAGCAGAGGCAACTTGTTGCAAAGGCGGCTCATCTGTGTAAGAAGCGCCGCGTGTACCTAAAGATAGATTTTGGCTGTCCCACCAGGGAGAACTAAGACCGGGGAACAATGGCATCTACCGAAGTGAATCCGACCTCCGTTCCAAAACCTGGCAACGAACCTGAACTGAATCTGTTGCTGGCTCCCGACACGTTTGAGCCGCTGTGGAAGTCGCTCTTCCGTGGTCTGGACGACTTCTTTTTCCCCAAAAAGCTTCCGCCCCTGAAGTTGGAATCGAAGCCTGAGCCCGTAAAAGACATTTGGGGTTTCTATAACTACAAGAAAGATGGGGCTCTCACCTCGACCGCATTCCACGTGGTTGTGATCGGATTGATTATCGGCGGCACCATCTTCGCACGGCGCATGGTCACCAAAGTCGAAGCCAAGCCGCAGGTCGAAACCAAGTTGATCGATCCCGGCGACTATGCCCTAAAGCCCGCCAAAACCCAGGCCGGCGGCGGTGGCGGCGGTGGCGACCGCGATGTGCTCAAGGCATCCCAGGGGCGCTTGCCGAAGTTCTCCATGCAGCAGATCACACCACCAGCCGCGGTGATCCGCAATCTGGACCCGAAGCTGGCGGTTGAGCCTACGGTCGTCGTTCCTCCCGATATCAAGGTGGCTATGGTGAACATGCCAAACCTTGGTGACCCGAAATCCAGCGCTGTCATTCCATCCAATGGCACGGGATCGGGGAGTGGCATCGGTTCAGGTTCCGGAGGCGGCGTCGGTTCCGGCACCGGCCCGGGCGTAGGCCCAGGCGAAGGTGGCGGCATGGGCGGCGGTATATTCCGCGTTGGTGCCGGTACCAGCGCCCCGCGCGTGGTTTTCGATCCCGAGCCCGAATTCTCCGAAGAAGCACGCAAGGCGAAATACCAAGGCACTTGTGTTCTCGGCCTGGTGGTAGACGCCAACGGACGCCCCACCAGCATCCGCGTGGTCACCTCTCTGGGTATGGGGCTGGACGAAAAAGCCATCGAAGCCGTCAAGACCTGGCGCTTCGAGCCCGCCATGCGCGATGGCCACCCCGTAGCAGTTGCGATCAATCTGGAAGTGGATTTCCACTTGTACTGAGACGCCTTGTCCTGACAGTCGATACGTCGGGTTCTAGGGCACCCACTAAGCCGAATCCTTCCGCAGCACCACGGTGTACAACAGCGCTCGTCTGGTAAATTCCAACCTGTGGTACAGCTCAATCGCGCGCACATTATCCTCCCGAACGTGCAAAAACGGCGTCTCACCGCGGTCGAGAATTCGTTGTATCACCTCAGTCATCAGCAAGCGAGCGTAACCATGCCCAGTATGCTCAGGGTGGGTGCAGACGGCGCTCACCTCCGTGTAGCCCGGAATCTTTAGCCGCTCGCCGGCCATAGCGACAAGCTTCCCCTCGCGTCGAATCCCCAGGTAGGTGCCCAACTCATGCGTGCGCTTGTCGAATGGACCAGGCTTGGTAAGCGCGGTAAGCGCAATCATCTCAGCCGAGTCCGCAGCACCAAGTTCGACGATCTCCGCATTTGCATTATGTGGGGACAGCTCCCCGAGCCTGCCCTGAGCAAGGCCGAAGGGGCTGTCCGCCGGGCGCAGCCCGGCGCTTTCATAAACCATCTCCGGCATAGGCGAGCCGTTCAATATACTCCAACCAGCCCGCGCTTGGTACGGCGCATCCAGAAACAGCCTGATGGTCCCACCCACACCAACCAACGCGGCCAACGACTCATAACCCTCCCGCGTAGGCTCCGCAAACGCCGCCAGAGGCGACACCTCTGGCGTAAACCTTCGCGCCTGGCCGAAAGCCTCAGCAAATTCAGACTGCCGCGTATTAAGCGCTGTCCAGATAACGTTATCGAGCGGATGCATAGTTGTCGATTGAACCTGATATTTCTTGATTTGAGTGACCGGAAGACTACGCGGACACACTAAATTGCCGATGAAGGATGTGCTATCCGATCCTTGCGCGCAAACCTCAATCGATGATTCCTCCATTCACCTGCGCGATTTGATAAGAGAGTAGCCATGACACGTACTGAGGAGCAAGAGGACGCAGGCGGTGACATAGAAGAGCGGCGCTTCAGCGCCGCGTAAGTTCTGACAACTGGAATGTGGGCTTTAGCCCCGGCAGGCTGTCTCACTCTTTCAAATCCACATGCTGAACATCTTCGATGGCATGCCCCAGAAACCGCGGCCCCAACCGCCGAAACTTCTCTACCGAATCTGTGGCGAAAAACTTAATCCGCGGGACCCCGCGCCGTTCCTCAAGCCCATCCGAAGCCGGTAAAAGCTTCCCCAGATGCCCCGCGACAGCCCGCGCAGTAGATTCCGCGGAGTCCACAATGCCCACATGCGAAGGCGCAACACGCCGCAACAGTGGCTTAATCAGTGGATAGTGCGTACAGCCGAGCACCAAGGCATCGGCATCCCGAAATCCATCCGCAAACGCCTCATCCAGGTAAATACGCGCAACCTGCTCTGTCACCGGATGCTCAACCCATCCCTCCTCAACCAGCGGCACCAGCAGCGGACAAGCCTTCTCCCGCGCCTCGAGCCCCCGCGCCTCAAGTGCCTTGCGATAAGTATGGCTGCTGACCGTAGCCTCGGTGCCCAGCACAACAACTTTCTTATTTTGACTCACCGATGCCGCCGCCTCAGCCCCGGGTTCGACCACCCCCACCACCGGCACATGAGCCGCGCTTGTGATGCGGTCAAGAGCCAGTGCCGTAGCCGTGTTACACGCAATCACCAACAACCCGGCTCCATGGCCTTCGAGATAATGAGCAGCTTCCACCGCGTACCGCGCCACCGTTTCCACCGACTTGGACCCATAAGGAAGGCGGGCGGTATCGCCAAAGTAGAGATAATCCGCCGCAGGAACGAGTTCAAGTAAAGCTTTAAGAACGGTCAACCCGCCAAAGCCGGAATCAAACACACCGATGGTGGGACGCCGCGTGGGCACTCTAAGCTGGTCTCAACCGCTTAAGGTCTCGAGCTCGCAATTGCAGGCCGGGAACTAGGACTCTCCTTTTTTCGGCCAGTTCTTTCAACGTCGAGTCGACAATACCAAGATTGATATGGAGGTCTGACAGGAGTAATTTTCTTAGGTTAGCAAGACTGTTGACCCTCACCGCCGTATCGCCAAACCCCGAATAAGGTACGTACGTTACATAATATGTGCTCGGGGATCCTCTGGGGGGATTCTCGGATTCGGTGATGTCAAGGGATCCGCTGTAAACGTACGCGGCCTCAACGAAGTTTCCTGCAATCTGTTCGTTCACCACTCTAAATGTTTCTTGCGGTATTGCTCTGCTCTCCTTTTCTAAAGACTTCAAAATCCGATCACTCGGGCTCTTCAGAAAGATCCTACGGAGCGGAACATCTTCAAATACGCCTTCTTTTTGCAGCGCTCTGTTGACTTCCCCGTAAGCAGCAAGGGGACCCTTGGTATCGACAAGAGGGGTCGCCACCATGAACTGCCACTCCTGCAACTGGGGAATGAACGCCCAGAGATAGACGGTTACCGGTATCGAAGCACGGGTAAGTGCAGCGACAATTCGTCGACCGATCTCAATGTCGTTATTCACCAACGTTGCCGTAGCCATTGCATCACCCCGTTTCTGCCCGCAACCGCACGATATAGATCCCTGGCATTAAGTCCGTTCACTACGTATCTGCTATTGATATTCCAATCCTTGACGACATCCCACTTATTATTGAAAGAGACGTTCTTCCGCCTTTCCGTATCCAACGCCGGCTGGAGTTTTGCCGCTCCCATCAGTTTAGCTAAATCATGCGTATAAATGTCTTTGATAGCATTCTGGTTCGGCGGAAAATCGTAGCGGTTAGTGTTCTTGGCGATGCACGCCTTCATGGCACATTCGACCGCAAGTCCGGTGAGATAGTATGCTCCTTCAACGCTTCCACCTTGCATCAGTACTCGGGCGTCTTTCAGCCTCATTCTTGCGAGTTGCTGGAATTCGCGGCGCGTCTCTGCCATACAGCTAATGGGTGGAGGCTGAAGTGGAATCTAACACAAAATCCCGTACTGTCTTAGAACCGCAGCACGCTCCCGGCGGAATGGGCGCTCCATGCGGGCAAGTCCGCGGATGCCCAAGAAAAGTACAGATCTTATCGGTTGCTTCCGGCGAAAGAATGTGCTCAAACTTGCAGGCCTGCTGCTCGATTTCCGATTCGCTGTCCATCGCCAGGCTATCGGTAAAGAGCCGTTCCGCTAGCCGGTGCCGACGAATGATGCTGCCAGCCCGCTCCCGCCCGCGCGGCGTGAACTCCACGATTAGCGTTCCATCGCCCATCGACGCAGCCACCGGTTTAAGCGCGTCGTGGCACGGATTGACGAACGGCTTGTGTCCATGCGCCAGCGGCGGATGCGGCGCAGAAACCACCAGCCCCATCTGAATCATCTTCTCAATCGCCAGGCTCACCGGCAGCGCCCCATGCACCTCCATGCGCTCGACCTCGGCAATCTCACCGTGCTCAGCCAGCACCCAGAGCTCTTCCAGCACTTCATCAAACTGCTCCTCATCGGCCATCGCAAAGACCTCCTGCGACGCAATCTTGCCGTGATGAAACTCAATGCGCCGATCTGCAAGCCGAGCCACTACGGGATCATGCGTGACCATTACAATCGTCCGCCCCTGCATGTGAAATTCGCGCAACAGCCGCAGTACGATCTCTTCATTCACCGCGTCGAGATTGCCCGTAGGCTCGTCGGCCAGAATAATCTTCGGATCGTTGATTAACGCGCGCGCGATGCAAACCCGCTGCTGCTCACCTCCCGAAAGCTGCGATGGCAGGTGATGCGCCCGATCACTCAGTCCCACCCGCGCGAGAGCCTCAATCGCCTCTTTCTCATCCGTCATGCTGTGAAAATATTGCGCCAGCATCACGTTTTCGACCGCTGTCAGAAACGGAATCAGATGAAACTGCTGGAAGATGAATCCAATTTTTTCCGCGCGCACGCGATTCAATTCACTAGCGGCGATTCCCGCCACGTTCTCCCCGTCCAGCCAAATCTCGCCCGAGGTAGGCCGGTCAAGGCATCCAATCAGATTCACCAGCGTCGATTTGCCCGACCCCGACGGCCCCATAATGGAGAGCCATTCCCCCTGCGCCACGTGCAGCGAGATGTGATCAAGCGCGTGAATCGCGCCATCTTCCCCGCTGGGGGTGCCCCACTTCTCCCTTCCTTTGGGAGAAGTGGGATCCGCTCCCGCACCTTGAGAGGGGTAGAGCTTGGTCACATTCTCGATGCGAATCATTTCACTCCCCCCTCAGAATCACCGCCGGCTGCACCCGGCGTAGCAGCGAGATCGGCAGGATCGCCGCCAGCAGCGTCACCAATATGCTACCAGCCAGAACAAAAGGCAGCACGCTGAAACGCGGCATCACCGGAGCATGAAAGTTAACCCGCCCAATCCAAGCCGCCAGACCGATGCCCAGCACAAATCCGATCAAAGCCCCGCTCGCGCCCAGAACCGCCGCTTCCGCCGCAAAAAATCCATTGAGCAACCGATCGGAAGCCCCGAGCGCTTTCATGATCGCAAAGTCCCGCCGCCGGTCAAAGACCCAACCCATCAGCGTAGACAGCACGCACAGCGCCGCCGTCAAAATAATGAGCGCCGCGGCCGCCAGCAGCGTGGCGCGAGTCTTGCCGAGCACGCGCGCTTCCCCTTCCATGATCTGCCGCACCGGCCGCACATCGGCCGCCGGAATAGCCTGCTGCAACTGCTGCATGATGTTCGTGATCTCTTCCGGTGAACCGCTGGCCGCGACTTCAATGGTGGAAGGTTGAACTCCGGTCCACGCAACAAAATCCGGAAGCGAAAGATACACACGGCTGTCTTCAGCAGCCCCAGTCTGCACGGTCCCAACGGGCGTTAGATGAACAGTGTGTCCCTGAAAAGTTAAATCAAACGCCTGATTTACCGGCGACACAACGGACAGAGCGCGCACCCCAACCAGCGCCTCTTCCGACTCCGGGTGCCCCATGTCTCGCTTCTTTTGCGAGACATGGGAGTAAGCGCCCGACGGCCAGCCACTAACCGACCACCATCGATCAAGCTGCCGAACCCGCGCAAAATCCGTGCCCGCCGCAACGATAGGCTGGCCATCGCTAGTGCGCGCAACCACCAGCCCAAAAGGCGCAACCACACCACGTCCAGCGAGAACAGATTCCGCATGAGCCAGCGAATCCGCGGGAAGGGAAGCGCCATCCCGGCCGACCAAAATAATGTTCGCCCCATAATTGCGAAACTCACGCCGCAGCTTAGCTTGCACATCAACGTAGAGATTCAGCATCGCCGTCGTAACGGCAGCCGCCACGACCATAGCCAACAGCGCCGAGGCCGCGCGTCCGCGCCGCAGCACCGCCGCACGCACCAGCATCCGAAAAAACATGGACGTATGTCGAGACCGTGCCCGTCCGGCAGCTACGTTCTGTGCGGAGTGCGATTGCCCCACAAACTCCGCGTTCACAACTCACCTCGCAGCGCAAACACAGGATCAAGCCTAACCGCATTCCGAATAGCCGCGGCGCTTCCCGCAAACGTAACTATCACCGCGATTGCCAGAATCACCGGCAACAGCACAGGAGAAATTGAGATCTGCGAATCGAAGATGGAGCGTCCGATTTGGCGTGCCAGCAAACCTCCGGCCGCAAAGCCCACCAGGCCTCCAATCAATGCGAGCAGTGTCGCTTCAGCAAAAAAGATCGACGCGATTCCGAACCTTCCCGCCCCCAGCGCCTTCATCAAACCAACTTCAGCCCGGCGCTCAAAAATCGCTGCCGCCATCGCCGCCGAAACCGCCAGCGCCGAGGCAAACAGCGCGGCCAGCGTGATTAGAAAAATCAGGCCCTCGATGCGCGTCAGCACCGCGCCTTCGTTCTGCGCCACCTGCCGAATCTGTTCCGCATGCGAATGCGGAATCGCCTCCTGCAACTGAAACGCAATCGACTGCGGATACGGCGAACAATACCAGCGGTCATAAACCGGCCCAGACATGCTCCTGGGGTCGCGCCGCGCGAGAGCATCTTCCGGTTTGGTGAGCGCGCTCACGTAAACACGCCGAACCGCGCCCGGTCTGCCCAGAATCTCCTGCGCCAGCACGATCGGTCCCACAATCTGATCGTCTTCGCTTCCGCCCGTCGAAAGAACTCCGCTCACCCGCAACTGCCGCCCAGAAACCTCAATCGTGTCACCAGCCTTCGCCGAAAGCTGCGCCGCCAGCCGTTCTCCCACCAAAACATCGCTGGAACCGTCGTCAGGCCAAGCCCCAGAAACCTTCCACCAGGGATGAGTCGATCGCACTCCTGTGGTGAACTCTTCCTTGCCAAAGGAAACCTTCTTGGCAAAATAAGTGCCGAGCAGGGTGAGGTCTTCGGTCTTGCCGTCCCGCTGCACGGCAACATTCACCGGCAACATCGGCGCAAACCCGGTAATGTTGTTGTGCCAGAAAGTGCCCTTGATCTTCGGCAGATCGGCTTCGTTCAGAAAAGCGCCATCGCTCGGCGGCTTCAGGTTGACTCCGCCAATTTCCACGTCCAGCGTATCTTCTTGGGGAGTCACCAGCAGGTTGGCGCCAATCGTGCGCAGTTCGCGATTGATTTTGTCGCCAATGTCGGTAGCGACCGCAATCATCGCCGTAGCGACAGTCACTCCCAGCGCGATGGCCGCGCCCGCCAGCAATTTACGCCGCTTCTGCCGGCGAAAGGATTCGTAGACGAGCCGCACGAACATCGCTTACTGCTTCTCGAACACGCGGCTCCCGGCCGCGATGTCCGCCTCTTGGATAATCACGGAATCGGTGGTCTGCGTCGCCTTCAGCGGAATCGGGTTGCATCCGCCCGTCGCGCCCACCGACTGCGGATTGATCGGAGCCGCGCAATTTTTGCAAACCACTCCGTTGCCCGACTTGTAAAAACCCACGGCCCCGCAAATTTCGCACGCATCGAAAACCGTGGCAATCTTGCCATCCGGTTTCTGGTACAGCCAGAAGCGAATCTCAACGCCCTTCTCCTGCGCTTCGTAGCGATGCAAATCGCCATCGGAAACCTGAGCCAGCGGAATCCTCACCTGCCCGTTCGTGAAACTAACTTCAGTAGCTGGCGAGAGCGCGCTCGCGTTCTTGGCATAAACAAATTCAGCCGTAACCATTCCGATAAAGAGGAAGCAGAACGTGTACACCGAGGTCATCCACAATCGTTCTTTGCGGGCGCTCCAAGCCGCTTTGCGGCGCGCGGCGGGCGATGCAGACTCAGCCACCGGCTCACGGCGCTTGGCATCGAACAACACCATTAGCGCCGCCAGCGCAACGATCGTAACGAAAAAGAACAGATCGTTCCGCACAATCGGCCCGATGATTGCCATCTCACGCTTGGAAGAGGCAATTACTCCGCTCTCCGAAAGCTCGTGCAGCCCGGCGACCACCAACTGCAACGCCACCAGAAACAGAATCGCAGTCGTAACCCGAAAGAACTTCTGCAGGTTAATCCGCACGCTACCCTTCACAAACATCACGCCAAAGGCAATCGCGGCCAGCACGCCCAGCAGCGTACCTAGAAAGCTCATCAACTCGGTGGAGTTCAACGACACGGCGGATAGAATCAGCACCGTCTCCGCGCCCTCGCGCAGCACCATCAGGAACACAAAGAAGAACAGCCCAATCCACGCGTCTTTCCCAACCAGCAGCCCAACCTTGCCCTCGATCTCGCCCTTCAGCTTGCGCCCCGTCTTCATCATGAAAACAACCATGGTGACGACGAAGAACGCGGCGACCAGCATGATCCAGCCCTCAAAAACGTCTTCATTCCAGTTCAGCCGCGAAATCACGATCGCAATTCCGATGCTGCCCACGAATGCAGCCCCCAGCGCGGCATAAACGGCCTTGCGCAGATCATCGCGCCCAATCTTAGCCAGATAGGCCAGCGTAATCCCCACGATGAGGGCAGCCTCAACCCCCTCGCGCAGCGTGATGATGAAAGCCTGAAGCATTTATAAATGACCTGAATAGCCTGAAACGATCTTGAAAATGAATTTCAATTTCAACTTCAAGGATATGCCGCAAGCGCCGGGGGCGTCAATCCGCTACATCACAAATGTACGTGATTGGCATCACACGGCGAAATATGGAATTAAACGGAGTTCGCGATGCGTATCAGTTTGTGTACAGCAATCTGCCGCCAACCACCCGTCTAAACCGCAGACACGTAGACCCTGGGCGCTTGCCACCCTTTGTGTCGTCAAAACGATGCGGCATAGAATTTAAGAATGTGGAGCGTTACGGGAAGTAAAGAAGCCTGAAACAAATCAGCAATGTAGCGGACATGACGCAGGCGGCTTAACCTCAACGTTGCGCCAACAAAAACATTAAGGAGGGCATCTTGGTCTCAAAACTTCTCATGGTTCTTAGTGCGAGCATTATCTTTTCGCTTGGAGCCGCCCATCTCGTCTATACATTCTGGGGGCCAAACCTTACGCCTCGTGATCCCGCGCTGCAAATCAGCATGAGCCAGGTTGCACCGGTCATTACGAAAGAAACAACCATGTGGCGGTGTTGGGTGGGCTTCAATGCTAGCCACAGCATGGGACTTATTTTGTTCGGTTTGGTCTTTGGTTATCTCGCATTGGCTCAGCGTCAGCTCCTCTTTCAATCACCGTTCCTGCTCGTAGTCGGGCTGATAACACTCGGTTGTTATGTTGCACTCTGTAAAATTTATTTTTTCAGTGCTCCTCTCACAGGCGTCAGCGTTTCTCTAGCTTGCTATATTGCCAGCATCGCGCTATCGCGCACCTGACAATGCGTCCCGAGTAAACCGCGATATCACTTACAACTGCTTCAAGAACGCGTTCGCCTGCTCCAACAGCGGGAACAACTTCTCCTCCGCATGAAACTCCGCCGAATGCACGCAGCGCCTGCTCCCGCGCAGCCTCACCGGATGCTTCAAGTGCAGCATCTCGTGGTAGACGATGTACTCGACTGCGTAGCGCGGAACCGCAAACTGGTCAAAGATGCGGCTGATGACAATCGCATTATGCGCCGGATCGTAATGCCCAAGAATGCGCCGCGTCTTCGTCGGACTCCAGCTCATGCGCGGCCGCCCCAGCAGTCCATGAAAAAAGCGACGGTTCAGATCCTCGAAAATAGCATCGAGATCATAGAAGCGCCCCTGCGGGGAATGCAGCTGCTTGCGTCCCCGCATCTGCCGCACCAGGTGCGCTTTGCTCGCTACTTCATGGCTGGCTACATATTTTCGATAGCGGGCCGCATGGCCGCGGTCGATCGGTTTACGGTACATCTTTGCCAGCAGAATGTGGGCGATGGCCCGAACCACCGCCTCCGGCGCGCCTTCCAGCAGATCGGAAAGCCGCACCAGCAGTCGGCCCTCGCGCAGCCGAATCGTATTGTTGACGTTGGCAAAGGCGAAGAATTCAACCTTCAACTCAGGCGGGGCACCGCCGGGGCGCAATTGGCGGTGTTCATCGTGAAAGATTTCCAGCAATCCCTCGCGCACGAGCCTAGATTAGCACGGACCGAATTTACCAAAGACGCGCATGTGGGGACAGCCGCCCCCGGCTGTCCGTCGAGCGCAGCTCGACAGGTTTTCCTCGCCAGGAATCCTCACTCCGTCCGACCCTCCGGCTTCGCATCACCTTTCTTTTTATGCTTGGCCGCCTCTTCCTGTTCAGCCAAGAGCTTGCGATGATCGTCCGCCGAGCTGTCGATCGTATCCAGCGCGTTGGTAAGAACAAATTCGTATTGCTTCGCCTCTTCCGCACCCACGCCCGCCGCATCCCGCAAAGCCCGCAGCTTCGCGTCGAATTCCGTATCCGCGTCGATGATCACCTTCAGCGGCTTGCGAATATCATTCTTGCGGTCGACATAAGTATCGATGTTGTCATTCAATTCATCGTAGATCAGTAGGAAATCATCGAGTCTGTCATGCGTCTGCTGCGCTCGGTCTTTCGTCTTGGGATCGCTGCGCATCTGCTCCAGCCCAACCAGCCGCGTCCGCGCAAACTTCACATAAAGCGCAAGCCGCTGCTCAGGTACCCAACTCGTTTCGCGAATCTGGTCAATCTCCGGCTGAGTGAAAGGATCGCGATGCTGCTGGGCCCAAGCCGTCGCCATCACAACCAGAATCAGCAATCCCACCCAAATGCCCCTTCGCAACCAGCGCCCCATCATGACTTACCACCGTTGCGAAACATAGCTGCCAGCAGGTCATCGCGAACCCGCTCCAGGCGGTCGATCGTTTCCTGTACTTGTTTTTGATCGTCATGCGCGACGGCGTGCTTGTGATCGGCCAACTTGCGAGCCATTTTGCGAACCGCAATCTCGCTCGGCTTCTCATGCTTGCGCGATTGAATCGCAGAGTCGCGCGCTTGTTCGGCGAAAGCGGCTACGTCTACCAGTGCAGCTTGCCATTTCGCAACGTCCCCCGCGGCGTAAAATTTGTTGGCGTTATCAAGCTGCCGCTCGGATATGTGAATGCACAACGGAGGACGATCTTCAACACTGGCCTTGGAGACGCGGTCCTTCAGTTCATCAACGGAAGCTTCGCCGCCAGCAAGCGCGCAAAGCGTCACCATCATCGAGAACGCCAAGCCCGCCGCGGCAATCCGCCAAAATCGTGAACGTTCCATCCCACCACCACTGCTGCCATCGTAGTTATTTCTTGGGCTCGATGGCAATAAGCCGATGTTTCGCCTGCCACTCCTGGTTAGGAAACTTCCCGCTCGCGACGTTGAGGAAGAGGTGAAAATTGGCGGCGGCATTCTTAAAGTCGCGCAGGTGATCATACGCCGAAGCCCGCAGGAAATATGTCATCGGTGTTTCGGGCAATGTTAGCTTTGCCCGAACATCCAGCGCGCGAATCACCACGGGATAATCCTTGTTGTCGTTGGCGGCAAATGCCAGATCGTAATATGCCGTCCCTAGGCCGGGCTTGAGCTTCACCGTAGTGATCAATTCCCGCTGGGCATCTGCCGATTTCTTCTGCCACAACAGCGCCTTGCCCAACCCGTAATGAACATCAGCGTCATTCGGATGAGACGCCAGCAACCCACGGAAGGCTGCCTCAGCCAGCTCATTTTTTCCTGCAGTCAAATACAAATCCGCCAGATCGCGTTGTGCCGCATCATCTCCTGGCGCAAGTTTGATTCCCGCCTGCAGTTCGCCGATCGCGGCGTCTGTCTTGCCCTCCGCAGCAAGCACACGCCCCAACTGCACGTGTACCGCACCCGAGTCCGAGTGCGTAGCCAACAGCTTGCGCAGATAATCTTCCGCCTCGGGAAACCGCCGCCCGCGCATGTAAATATTTGCCAGGCCAGTGACCGCATCGACGGATCCGGAATCGATCGCCAGCGCCTGCTTGTACTCCTGCTCCGCATCCGCAAATTTATTTTCCTGCTCCAGTAGCAATCCGGCAGAAAGGTGCGGCTCAGCCTCTTTCGGCTGGAGCACTGCCGCGCGCTGATAGTCAGCGATTGCTTCTTCCGGCCTCGCCTTTTCAACCGTGTGCGCAAGCGCAAGCCACGCCCGGTATTGCCCTTCGGCCACGTGAGCCGTAGGTTTCAGTAGAGTCGTGGCCCGCAGAAATTTCTCGGCATCAGGCTGGCCGGTCTTGGCCAGTTGCAATCCCAGATTCAAACTCGATTCAAAAACATCCGGCTTCGCCGCCACCGACTTCCGGTAAGCCGCGATCGATTCATCAACTTTCCCTAAAGCATTTTCCACAAAGCCAAGATCGAACCACCCCTCAAAACTCGAAGGGTCACGCTCTAACAGCGTGCGCAGCAAAGGCTCAGCGCCAGCGTAATCTTTTTTTTCAATCGCGGCTTCCGCCGCTGTAAGTTCGGCCGGCTGCGCCGGAGCATCCTCCTCCGAAACCTGAACGTGATGATGATGTTGAGATGAAGATTGTCCCGCTGGTGGGCTTGGGCTCGCATCCTGCGCGAGCGCGAACGTAGCCCCCAGCGCCAGCACGGCCCCCGCGAGAAATTTACTTGTTCCCATTGGACCGCGGCGCTCCGTTGCGATTGCCCGCGCTATTCCCATTCAGCACGCGAGCCAGATACTTTCCCGTGTATGATCCCGGCAACTTGGCGATTGCCTCCGGCGGCCCTACGCCCACAATCTTTCCGCCTCGCGCTCCGCCCTCCGGCCCCAAATCGATCACCCAGTCGGCCGTCTTGATCACTTCCAGATTGTGTTCGATCACAAGAATGGAGCCCCCTGCATCAATAAGACGGCGGAAGGCCGCCAGCAGTTTGCTCACGTCGTCAAAATGTAGTCCGGTGGTGGGTTCGTCAAAAATATAAAGCAGACGCCGCCTTCGCCGCGCTTCATCTGCTCGCGCACCGCTGGGCCGCCCAATCTCGCGCCCCGCCGGCTGCAAATGCGCCGCCAGCTTCATGCGCTGCGCTTCGCCTCCTGACAAAGTGGTCGCCGATTGCCCCAGTCGCAAATATCCCAGCCCAACCTCATCGAGCACGCGCAGCTTATCGGTCAGCTTGGGCACTTCCGCAAAGAATTTGAGCGCCTCTTTCACCGTGAGGTTCAACACTTCGTGAATATTTTTCCCGCGGTATCGAACGTCAAGCACCTGCGCCTTATACCGCGTACCCTTGCACTCTTCACACACAAGTTCCACGTCGGCAAGAAACTGCATCTCCACCGTAACCGTGCCATCGCCCTGGCAAGTCTCGCAACGCCCGCCGGGAATGTTGAAAGAAAAATGTCCCGACGCAAAGCCCCGTTTCTTAGCCTCAGGCAGGGAGGCAAACAAATCGCGGATCGCATCGAATGCCTTGATATACGTCACCGGATTCGACCGCGGCGTCCGCCCAATCGGAGATTGATCGACCAGCACGACCTCGTCAATAAATTCGTCCCCCGTCAGGCTCTGCCACGTCGCCGCGCCTCGATCCGCCCCGCTGACCTGCCGCTTCTTCGCCTCTCCCAATGCCTGATAAAGCACCTGATGCAGCAACGTGGACTTGCCCGACCCAGAAACTCCTGTGATCGCCACCAGCATCCCTAGCGGAATGCAGATGTCGATGCCTTTCAGATTGTTAGCCCGCACGCCGCCAATCTTTATCTTTTGCGCGCCCGGCTGCCGCCGCACCGCCGGAATCTGAATGCGCAAATCATCCGACAGATAGCGGCCCGTCAGCGAAGCGGAGTTCCTCAGAATCTCATCGTACGTTCCCGCCGCCACCAGCTTGCCGCCGTTTTCTCCCGCGCCGGGACCAAGATCAAGAATCCGGTCCGCTGTGCGCATGATGTCAGGGTCATGCTCCACCACTAGAATCGTGTTCCCCAAATCACGCAGGTCTTGCAAAATCTTGATCAGCCGGTGTGTGTCGCGGCTGTGCAACCCAATCGATGGCTCGTCCAGCACATACAGCGTTCCCACCAAACGCGATCCCAGCGAAGTCGCCAGCTGAATCCGCTGCGCCTCACCTCCCGAAAGCGTCGAAGCCAACCGGTCGAGCGTCAGATATTCCAACCCAACGTCATTGAGAAAACGCAGCCGCTCGCGAATTTCCTGCAAAAGCCGGTCGGCGATCTCCGCTTCCTCGGGGCTCAACTGAACCCCACCGAAGAACACTGAAACCTCCTCCACCGTCATCGCACAAACTTCACAAATATTTTTCCCGTTGATCTTTACCTGCCGCGCTTCCAGCCGCAAGCGCGTCCCCCGGCACTCCGAACAAGTCGAATATCCACGATAACGGCTCAGAAAAACCCGCACGTGCAGCTTGTACTTCTTCCGCTCCAGATATTGAAAGAATCCCCGCACGCCCAGGAACTGTCCCTCTCCGTTCAGCACAAGTTCTCGCTGCTCCGGCTCCAGCTCTCCCCACGCCACATCCAGCGGAATCCCGGCCTGCTTGGCAAAGCGCTTCATCTCCGTGAACACCGGCCGGTATTTAGGCTTGTTCCACGGATCAATCGCTCCTTCGCCGAGCGATTTTGTTTTATCCGGAATCACCAGGTCGAGATCGAAGTCAATCGTGTTGCCAAAGCCCTGGCAGCGCGGGCAAGCCCCGTATGGATTGTTAAAAGAAAACAGCCGCGGCTCCGGTTCCTCGTAGCGAAGATTGCAATTCTTGCACTCGAATCGCTGGGAGAATCGCCAAATCCGTGTGGCGCGGGCGCCCTCGCCCGCTGAGTCCAGCGAATCAACTCTCGCGGGCAAATCAAAAATCACCTCACCCGCTTCCCGGTACGCCGTTTCCACCGCATCCACAATCCGCGATCGCGATTCCGCCGATACTGTAAGCCGGTCCACCAGCATAAACACCGGCTGGTCGAAGCGAATATCCAACAGCGACTCCGGCGTGGAAAACTCAAACACCTGTCCCGATTGATACAACCGATTAAATCCCGCCTTGCGCAACTCGAAAAGACGGGTCTTCATCTGCTCTGTCAGGCCTGAGTCTGGCGCAGCGGTTTTCTTGCTCGATTTGCGCGGGCGCGCAGTTTTCTTCTCAGGCTCCTTAGGCGCGCCGACGGCCGGCTGCAAAGGGAAAACAATTTGGATTCGCGTGCCCGGCTCTAGCGCCAGCACCGCGTCGGCGATCTCGTCAACCGTATCCTTCTTAACTTCGCAACCGCAGTTCGCGCAATAAGTGCGGCCCACGCGCGCAAACAACAAACGCAGATAGTCGTAAATCTCCGTCGCCGTAGCTACGGTCGATCGCGGATTCCGCGTCGTATTCTTCTGCCGGATCGCAACCGCGGGCGCAATGCCGTCGATCGAATCTGCATCCGGTTTTTCGATCCGTTCCAGAAACTGCCGGGCATAAGCCGAAAGCGACTCCACATAGCGTCGCTGCCCCTCCGCATAAATAGTGTCGAAGGCGAGGGAAGACTTGCCCGACCCGGAAACGCCCGTCACCACCGTGAGCGTGTTATGAGCAACCTCAAAATCAATGTTCTTGAGGTTGTGCACGCGTGCGCCGCGAACAATAATGCTTTCCGTGGGTATTGGCTCAGACATCGGGTAAGAGACGGCAACGTTCAACATCACCCGCTGGAAGTCTCCCCAGCGGCCTCCGCGAGCCCTGCCGAATCTTTTATTATAAATCAGGTTGATTGCTGCGAGTTTTACTTAGGCAAGTTGAGTAGTGGTGCAGTTTGACTATTTCACGGCGCTCGTCTACACGACGCTGTCATCCAGAGCGAAGCCGTTTTCAGGCGTAGCGAAGGATCTCAGGCTTAACGGACGAAACGCGTAAGCCAGACTGCCTGACGGATTGCCAAAAACTCAATTCTTGAAAATGCTCGGGAAGGGCACGACTTCAATCATGCCGTGGATAGTTGGGAATTGGCCGCGCTGCGCCTGATGTGAGCCTTACTTTCGCCAAAAACTGCTAGACAGTTCTTTAGCCTACGCGCGAAGGCACAAACTCTTTCGCGCGTGAACGTGGATTAAACAGAATAGCCAGCAGTGAGCCGATTCCAAGCCCTGCCATCAGAAAAGTAACCGCAGTCGGGATGTGGTATTCAGATCGATTTTTCCTATTTAGAACCGCCCCTTACCCTTATAGGTAGCGTCGGCGTCCCGCCGGCTCTCACCCAGTGCGATCGAACGCACCCAAACTCCCGCACCGTTGCACCGCTATGAAATAATTTCGATGCTCTCCACCAGAATGGTGTTGCTGTTCATATCCAGCTTCCCGGTCACTTTCACGTGTTGCCCGACATATTTCTTTGCCTTCGCCGGATCGTCAAATTTGTAAGTCACTTTCGAAACCGCATCCATGAGCACAATCTCTCCGTCCTGTCGAACGATGCGGCCGGTAAATGCATTAGCCTCATGCGTCGTCGTATCGCCGGAGGCCGGCATCTGCGCTTCATTATTGCCCTGTTGCTGGGCCGCTGGCGCGGACTGCTCAGGAGCGCTCTGCGCCGCCTTGGCAGTGCTATCTTGACTGGGTGATTGCGCCTCACCCGGCTGAGTGAGACTGACTGCCAGAACGGTTACGGCGGCGGCAAGCAAGAAGCGTAGTAGAAATTTATTCATAGCAAACCCTCCCGCAATAAATTTGGCTCCCTTTTTTGTATTGCAACAATATTCACGTTGCAACAAGCTTGCCAATCCCGGAGCGACGGCCTTCCTCTTACAAATAAAGGCTTAATCGGTAAACTGTCAGCGGATGTAAATCCTTGGCAAGGTAACAAATTCCACCTGATTACCGCCTTCGAAAATCCCATCGGCCACTACATGATTCACCCGAGTGGCAAAGACTCCGGGAAAGAGTATCTTTCGATCAATCGTAAGTAAGCCCGCATGTTTGCTATTAGCCTTCGGCAGCATGCAAATCCCCCGATGCGGAGAATTCAAAATGGCAGCCAACGCAGCAGCCGCCTACGGAATGTACCCTCAAAATGCAGCTTTGAGCGACATCGTGCATACCCTGAACAAAGCCGGCTTCGACAATGAAGACATCTGCATGATGCTATCGCCAACCCATCCCATTGCGTCCCTGGTTCGCGATGCGAACCTCTTCAACAGCGAGCGTGATTCGAGTGCGGTAACTGCCGGATTGATTGGGTGGCTTTCGGAGTTTGGCGCGGTGATGATTCCCACCGTCGGTTTCTTCATCCGCTCGCAAGCGTTCTTTCAGGCCGTTATGCCTTCGAAAGAAGATACGTCACTTTACGGAAATGCCAGAGCGCTGGTGGGACTGGGCTTTACCGAGCGCGAAGCGCAGAGGTTCGAGAATGACGTTCGCCACTTCGGAACGCTGGTCTACGTCTCCTGTCGCGAGAATGCGAAAAGCCTCTGGGCACGCGAAGTTCTGCACAACGCTGGCGCACAGGAAGCCGCCATACTCGAAGAAAGCGTCGCCGAAACTTTGAAGGTGGCAGCCGTAGCCTGAACAGCAGAGCCGCAGCGTTTGATTGTGGATAGTCCGGCGCTTTCAGGGCGGCGCAAGACTTTACTTTGGCGCAGCGTTTTTGGGTGACATGACGCTTTTGGGTGGCGCAGCGCTTTCAGCGCTGCGATAAGAATACCCCCCAAAAATCAATGCAGCTTTAGCCGCTGGGGCTAGAGATCCTGCTCCTGATCGCGCCGCTTTCCGTAGCGAAAAGCCAGCCCAACTCCCAACACCATCATTCCAACCGGCGGAACCAACATCACCAGAATTGCGCGGTTCAAAGCCCGCTGACCTTCCTTGGGCGTGCTTCTTGCCACCGCATTGCACATCGCGCATCCCTGTGCGAACCCCGGCATCGAGCAAAGACAAAGCCCCGCCAGCAACGCAAACGCACGAGTCTTTTCACTAAGAAATTTCATGCCGGTTCTCTGAGGCTACTTCACTCCCAATCGCAGAATGCGGTCCGCATCCGGGAAGAAGAAGAAATACATAATCACAAAGCATCCCGTCACCGCAATCACCAGCATCCACCGCATGATCGGCGTTTCAAACTTCAGGTGCATAAAGTAGCCGATGATCAGCGCCGACTTGATCACCGACAGCACCAGCAACACTTCCAGCATGCGCACCGGCTCAAATATCTGCCGGTAACCCAGCCAGACCTCAACCGCGGTTAGAACCAGTAGCGCGCCCCACACCCAGAAATACTGCCCCTTGCTATCGTCGTGCTTCGCCACATCGTGCATCGTTAATCCCTCGTTCACGGATCGTGATTTTGGGTGGCGCAGCGCTTCAGCGCTGCGATCACGCTTTTCTGGTCAGACGGCTTTAGCCGCCGAGGTTAACTCATCGAAGCCCCTAAATCTTCGTCGACATCAAATAAACCAGCGGAAAAATAAACATCCACACCAGGTCCACAAAGTGCCAATACAAGCCCGCCACTTCCACATCCTGCGCGTCGTAATCTTTCGGTTTCAGAAAAACAATAATGCTCGCCACAATCAGCCCAACCGCCAGCGCATTCACGCCGTAATGAAAAATATTATCTGAAGGAATCAGAAAAACTCCAGCCAGCCAAAGAACCCCAAGCATCGGCAGGAACCATTTCCGCAGCGCCACCACGCCCAGATAGATCACGCCGATCGTCACATGCAGCATGTGCATTGCAGTCAGCCCGAAGAACGTGGCCGCAAACTGCGGCACGCCCGTCGAAATCTTCGCGTACTCGGTATTCAGTTGCCCCGCGGGCTTGGGAAATCCCGGCAAGGTCAATCCCTCATGGATCAAGTGCGTCCACTCCATCGCGTGTAGCACGATGAACGCCGTGCCAAAAGCCATCGTTGCCAGCACCCAGTTGCGCGTCCACGTCCGGTCGCCGCGCCGTGCCGCGAACACGCCCATCACCATGGTCAGCGAGCTCGAAAGCAGGCAGGCCGTCATCACCGTCGCATTGATAATGCTTTCCTTGCCAAACGGTGTAGGCCACGCCGTATAGATGCGGTTGTAACTGAAGGCAAACAGCAAAGCCCCGAACGTCAGCGAGTCGGAGGCCAGAAACAACCACATCCCCACTTTTTTCGAGTAAGCCCCAAACAGCGGAGCCTCATACTCTCCCGCAAGTCCATGCCCGGCAGCGGCGTTGTGTTGCAGCGTGGCGTCAGCCATTCCTGGAAGTCTCCCTATATTCAGCTTTGTCATCCTGAGCGCGTTCTTTGCGCGAAGGACCTATGCAACTTGCGTGCAGCGTCAAATCTCTCAACCGACGTTCTACCGCGTAAACGCCAACAAAGCAAAAATATAAACCCACAACACGGCCATGAAATGCCAGTACCAGGCCGCCACGTCGACCACAATGCGTCGCCCTTCCACTGGACGATGCAGCAGGGAAGTGATCGACGCCCAAACTAACGCGACAAGTCCTCCCGTCAGATGCACCGCATGCGCCGCCGTCAACAAGTAAACGAAAGAGCTGTTCGGATTCGTATCGATAAAAAATCCGCGTGCCTTCAATTCGCCCCACGCCAGCCACTGCCCCACCAGAAAACCAAAACCCAGCAACACCGTCACTCCCAACCACGGAAACCTTTTCTCTTCGCCAAGTGAAATTCCGGGAATCGACCTCAGAGAAGCCAGCGCCGCGCTTCGCGTTATGCCGCGCCGCGCCGCTTCCATAGTCAAGCTGCTGATCAGCAGCAACGCCGTATTGATAGCCAGCAGCAGCCACGGCAGTTGCACCTGCCCCCAGTCGCGCACATAAGAATTCGTCGCGCCGTCAAATGTCGGCAATCCCTGCCGCACCACATACGCACTCGTCAGCGAAATAAACACCATGCTGACAGTAGCAATCCCGCACACCAGCCCCAGCCGCGCCCTGCGCAACCGCGCCCCATAATCCGGAATACCGTTCCCACGGCCCTCATCGTCTCCGCCGCCCATTGGAGGCGCCGGCGGCTTGTGGCCGTGGTCCACATGATCAACCGGACGGGTTGGAGTGTACGTAGCCATAAGTATCGAGAACACCTGACAACAAATCAGCTTCGTAGAACCAGTTTCGTATCAGGGTATGCCTTCAGGCATACCGCAGAGTGCCTATTTCAGAACTGCGCCTTCAGGCGCTGCCCCTACATCCTCAGTGCGTCGCACTCGTCGCCGGATCAGTCTGCATTACATAATCCCGCGCCGCTCCCGGAACCCCATACTCATAAGGCCCATGATTCACTACCGGAGTCACCCCGCCGAAATTGTCATGCGGCGGAGGCGTCGCCGTTGTCCACTCCAGCGTAGTCGCTTCCCACGGATTATCGCTGGCTTTCGGTCCCTTGAACATGCTCCAGAACAGATTGATCACAAAAATAAACTGCGCCGCAATCGTGATAATCGCCGCGTAAGTCATGAACTGATGAAGTGGCATCAGCTTCTGCAGGTACGCCACTTCCGTGTATTGCGAGTAGCGCCGCGTTCCACCCGCAATCCCCAGGTAATGCATCGGCATGAAGATCGCATAGGTTCCAGCCAGTGTGATGAAGAAGTGGATCCGTCCCCATGTTTCATTCATCATCCGGCCAAACATCTTCGGGAACCAGTAATAGGTTGCCGCGAACATTCCGAAGATCGCGGCCACGCCCATGATCAAGTGAAAGTGACCCACCACGAAATAAGTATCGTGCAGTTGAATATCGAGCACCGGTTGTGCCAGGAACGGCCCGCTCAATCCGCCGGAGACGAAAAGGGAAACAAACCCGATGGCATACAGCATCGGCGTCTGGAAGCGAATACGCCCCTTATACATCGTGCCCAACCAGTTGAATGTCTTGATAGCCGAGGGCACTCCAATGCACATGGTGAGCAGCGAAAACGCAAACGCCGAATAAGGGCTCATGCCGCTCATGAACATATGATGGCCCCACACCATGAATCCCAAAAAGCCAATCGCAAGCATGGCGTAGACCATGGCCTTGTACCCAAAAATCGGCTTGCGCGAGAAGGTCGAGAGAATCTGCGAAGTCACGCCCATGCCCGGCAGAATCGCAATGTAAACCTCGGGGTGCCCGAAGAACCAGAACAGATGCTGCCACAATAGCGGCGACCCGCCCTTGTGCCCCATCTGCACTCCGTTCACCACCACCAGCGGCACATAAAAACTGGTGCCCAGGTTGCGATCCATCAGCAGCAGGATTCCCGCCGAAAGCAACACTCCAAACGCCAGCAAACCAAGAATTGCCGTGATGAACCACGACCACACCGTCAACGGCATGCGCATCATCGTCATGCCCTTCGCCCGCATGTCGAGCGTGGTCGTCAAAAAATTTAACGCGCCCATCAGCGACGCAATGCAGAAAATCGCAATGCTGGTGACCCACAAATCAGCGCCTAACTGTTCACCCGGCCCGGCTGACGGCAACGCGCTCAGCGGGGCATATCCCGTCCATCCGTGCAGCGGCGCACCGCCCGTCACAAAAAATGCACAAATCATCACCACGAACGCGACAAACGTCGTCCAGAATGAAAGCATATTCAGCACCGGAAACGCCATATCCGGCGCTCCAATCTGAATCGGCAGAAAATAATTTCCGAATCCGCCTTGCGGCGCCGTCGTCAGCACGAAGAAAACCATGATCGTGCCATGCATCGTCAGCAGGCTGAGATAAGTTTCCGGTTTAATCGCGCCCACCAGCGGCAGAACGGCGTTCGGAAAGATCAAATGCAGCCGCATCAGCAGAGACAGGAACATCCCCACCCACACCGCCGTGAGTGCCAAGAAGAAATATTGAATGCCAATAACTTTGTGATCGAGGCTGAAAATGTATTTTCGAATGAATCCCTGAGGAGCGTGCGCATGAACCGTAGCTGGGGTCGCCATTTTACTGTTTCTCCGCCTCCCGTGCCGCCAGCCATTTGTCGAAGTCTTCCTGGCTGACGACGTGTACCACGCCGTGCATCTTGTAATGGCCCAAGCCGCAGAGTTCGGCGCACGCGATCTCATATTCGCCAATCGCCGTCGGCTTGAAGTGCATGTGAATATTGAGTCCCGGCACCGCGTCCTGTTTGAAGCGCAGTTGCGGTATAAAGAAGCTGTGGATCACATCCACCGCGCGCAGGCTTAAATCCACTTCGCGATCCACCGGCAGATACATCGTGCCCGTGACCACATCATCTTTCGCATCAGGGTCGGACGTATCAATACCCAGCGCCGCCTCTCCACCCGCCGAAGGATCCATCAACCTGGGTTTGGTAGGCGCATACTTTCCATCCGGACCCGGATAGCGAAAGTACCAGGCAAACTGCATGCCGGTAACTTCCACTTGTACTGCTCCCGGCCCCGCCTGATCCCAACGCTGGCTCGCCCACACGCTGCTGCCCATCAGATTCAGTCCCACAAACAGAATCGTGGTCAGCACCGTCCAGACGATTTCAAGTTTTACATTGCCGTGCGAATAATCAACCGGCGCCGAGGAAGGCTGCTCCCGGTATTTCCAGACGATGTAGCCCAGCGAGAGTTGTGCCGCCAGGAAGACAATCCCCATCAACACTAACGTCAGGGCAAATTGTCCGTCGATAAAGTGCGCAGCTTCGGCCGCGCCTACCGGCAGCCACCACGTTTTAGCGGCAAAAAAATACGTGCTGATTAACGTAATCAGCCAGATCAGACCCATTAACGCGAGGCCCATTCCCCAGTCCTCCTGGACTCACAAAGAACTCCCCACGGCGAGTTGTGGCGCCCTAAAGCGCAAGCAACAGTCGGCGGGAGTGTACCACAGCCACCCGAGGATAATGCAATCAAGTTTCCCAAAAAATTATCAGGAGCATTCCCCTGTGTTCCTCAGTGCCCTCTGTGGTAAAGATTTTGATTTTGCTCGACCCCTGTACTCAAACCGCAGTAAGATCCGCAAAAACGAATTGATCGCGGACCACAATTTCACCCACAGTAACCGACAGCGCGGCGTTCAGCATAGGCCCGGCATATACAAACGAATGAAATTCTCCGCGTTCGCCACACGGATCAACCCCCTCGGGCAAATCCGAAAGCAGCGCCTCATCGAATTCTCTCCCTACAAACGAGCGATCGAGTTTATCGGTGTCGACGCAAGTCAACTTCGCCCGTGTCCCAGCCGCAATCATCTCCCGTGCCAACTCACGCGTCGGCATCCCCCACACCGGAAATACCGGCTGCAGCGCCGTACCTTTCAACTGTTTCTCGCGGTAAGCCCGCACATCCTCAAGAAATAAATCCCCAAACGCCACTCCCTCGATCCCCTCGCCAACGGCCTTTGCACACGTCTCCGCCATCAACCGCTCATATTGTTCATTCGAGCAAGGCCAGGGCAAAGGCACAGCCCACAGCGGAAGTCCCACAGCCGCAGCCTGCCGCTCAACCAGTTCGCGCCGCACCGCATGCATCGCCACCCGGTCCGCCACTTGGTTAAACGTAATCAGCAGCCCAACCACTTCATACTCGCCCCGCTGGCGCAGCACATGCAAACTCCAGGCGCTGTCCTTCCCGCTGCTCCAAGACAAAAGAATCCGCTTCATAAAAAAGTTTCAGTGCCCTCATCTTACCCTGTGTCCCCAGCTTGCCCTGAGCGCAGTCGAAGAGTGTGTTAAAGGTTTTAATGTTAGAGGTTTTGATCCGAAGATCCGTGAAGATCCGTGGCCAATCTATTTCTCACTCTACTCAGTTTAGAATCATCCCATGCCCAGCAAGCCCCAAGGCCACGACACCCGCTACACAAAAATGCAGAAGAACAACTGCTTCGTCTGCGGCATGAACAACCCCGACGGCATGCGGCTAAAATTCATCCTCGATGAAGAACGCCAAACCTTCGTCTGCAACTTTCTCCTGAGCAAGCGCTACACCGGACCGCCCGGCCATACCCACGGCGGCATCATCGCCTGCATCCTCGACGATGCCATGGGCAAAGTAAACAAGCTTCATCATGTGGTTGCGCTCACGCGAGAGATGACCGTCGAGTATCTCAAGCCGGTTCCACTGCGTAAACCGCTCCGCGTAGAAGGCCGCGAAGTCGAAGTCCGCGGCCGCATCCACATCAACACCGCACAAATCCTCAACGAAAAAGATGAAGTCCTAGCCCGCAGCCGCGGCATCTTCATCACCATCGATCCCGAAAAAATGTTCAAAAAGTACGTCAAACGCTGATCGCCTCAGATTTACCCTGTGTTCCCCAGTGCCCTCTGTGGTAAAGGTTTTTGCACCGCGACAGCCCAGGGGTACCGCGAATGATGAATGCCCTGTAAAATAGATCAGGCGGATCAACGACCGAAATCCGCCCATCCTTCGCGCTTGCGAAAAGGTACCCACGGTATCCACACATGTCCCAGAACAACGGTAGCAACACCAGTCTCCGCCTGAAAACCGGCCTGGCCGAGATGCTAAAGGGCGGCGTAATCATGGACGTGACCAACGCTGAGCAGGCTTCCATTGCCGAAAAGGCTGGTGCCGTTGCCGTTATGGCCCTCGAGCGCGTGCCCGCGCAGATCCGCGCCGAAGGCGGGGTTGCGCGCATGGCTTCGCCGAAAAAGATTCGCGAGATCATGGCCACTGTGTCGATTCCAGTGATGGCTAAGTGCCGCATCGGACATTTTGCGGAAGCGCAAATCTTGCAGGAGCTCGGCGTCGATTATATTGACGAATCCGAAGTGCTGACGCCTGCCGACGAAGCTCACCACGTCGATAAGCACGCCTTCACCGTCCCATTCGTCTGCGGCGCGCGCAATCTCGGCGAGGCTCTGCGCCGCATCGCCGAAGGCGCAGCCATGATCCGCACCAAAGGTGAGGCCGGTACCGGCGACGTAGTCCACGCCGTCAAGCACATCCGCCAGATTGTGCAGGAGATGAAAATTCTTACCGTGCTCGGCGAAGAAGAACTCTATGCCAAAGCCAAAGAGCACGGCGCGCCCTACGAACTGATAAAGATGGTTGCCAAAACCGGGAAGCTCCCCGTCCCAAATTTCTCTGCCGGAGGCATCGCCACGCCCGCCGACGCCTCACTCGTCATGCAGCTCGGCGCCGAAGCCGTCTTCGTCGGCAGCGGCATCTTCATGCAGGATTCCACCACCTTCGCCGACCCCGCCGAAGCCGAAAAGCGCGCACGCGCCATCGTCAAAGCCGCCACCCACTTCAATGATCCTAAAGTATTACTTGAAGTTAGTGAAGATTTGGTCGGAGCGATGAAGGGGCTCGCTGTCGCGGGGATGGATGAGTCGCAGATGCTGCAAACGAGGGGATGGTGAGATAATAGAGGCCGAAATCGAACAGCCCTAGTGAATTCTATTGGAGGGCAATATGTCTGGAGCCGTGATCCCTTCCGACGGTGTTGATGACATTCCAATCGCTCCGGCCCACCGCGCATCGCATAAAACGAATGGCCGGAAGCCTGCCCAAGCAAAATCGAAAGTTTCTGCGGCGAAGTCAGCCTCTAAGGAAGTAAAAAAGCCCATAGGCCGAGCTGGAAGCAAGGCGTTCCCTTCGTCTTCTTTTCAGGAAGCCTTGACCATCGCTGACGCTATACAAGCGCACTCGGGAGGCACCGGGAAGATCCGAAGACTAACGCTCTTTGATACCCTCAAGAAGTCTCCGGATAGCGGGCCTAGCCGGCAAATGGTTACGAACTCAGCCCGATACGGCCTAACCACTGGAAGCTACGCAGCGGAACACCTTGAGCTCACAGCTAAGGGAAATCTAGCGACCAATCCGGAGGGGGACCCGAAGGAGAAACTCAAAGCAAGGTTCGAACTTGCGATAAATGGTATTCCACCTTTCAAGGCGCTGTACGAGAAGTTCGCCGGCAACAAGTTGCCAGCGAAACCCGTCATGCACGACGTCTTGCGCGAATCGGGAGTTCCGGATGCTGATTTGGCAGAATGTGCGGATGCGTTTATTGTGAACGCGAAGTATCTAGGCCTTCTGAAAACGATCGCAGGCGCAGAGCGCCTTCTTAAAATGGACCATGCACTGGAGGAGGTACCTTCCGGTGCGAAGTTGGTTGAGTTTTCCTCGATCCCACGTCCTTCAGTGATCTCAGGAGCCCCACCGGCGAGTGCTGAGACCTCAGATTGGTCCAAGATCTGCTTCTACATCACGCCGATCGGTGAGGAAGGCACGGATCAGCGCCGACACTCCGACCTGTTCCTTAACTACGTCGTCGAACCCGCTATAACCGAACTAGGGACTGAAGATAGTACGCGCCGATCTGATCGGGAAGTCAGGTATGATCGGGCCTTCAGCTCGTGGAACACGTACTAAGGTCCAGGCTAGTGATTGTGGATCTCTCCTTTCACAACCCGAATGTTTTTTATGAGCTGTGCCTTCGTCACGTGAGCGGGCTGCCTACGGTTCACATCATTCGTCAAGCGGACAAGATTCCATTCGACATTCAGCAGTGCCGCACGATTCTGATCGACACGACGGACATCTACTCGCTTGTGCCCAAGTTGGAGACTCACAGGTCGGAGATCGCGCAGCAGGCGCGCCAGGCCCTGGAGAATGAATCCCAAGCCGCCGAAAACCCTATTACTGTGTATTTCCCCGGCCTCAAACTCCAGATTCCGAACTCCGTGGTAAAGGTTTCGGAAAAGGCGGTCTGACTCACGCCGCAGCCTAACCCAACATCTATTCCTTGGGTGGCGCATGGCCCTAGCCCCAGACTCCCATGTCTCGCAAAAGAAGCGAGACATGGGGCACCCCATTTCGATTAGCCTTTGAAGCATTTCACGCTGCTGGCGGACGGATTTTCATTATTAGAATCTCGGTATCGTTAATCTTTACTGGGCCCACCTCTCCCGATAGATACCAACGAAAACTGCTCCAGCGCCACTGCTCTGGCGAGACCACCAGGCCACGCACGACAGGATTGCGATGGATGTAGCGCAGTTTTTCGATCCGCTTTTTCTCCGTCCAGACATTGAAGTCATAGAATCGCGCTTGCCAGAAGCGGCTCGATTTCTTGTCACCCTTAACCCCGGGGGTGCCCCATGTCTCGCTTCTTTTGCGAGACCCTTCGGCAAGCTCAGGGCAGGCTATGGGACCGATGCTCCCGCCCTCTAGACTTCGAACCACACCCAGCTTCAGCGCCTGAATCGCCGTGGACAGCGTCGCCCTCTGTGGTTCGCTCACTAATAAGTGAACATGCTCGGGCATGACGACGTATCCCAAAACTACAAGACGGTAACGGCGGCGCATACGTTCCAGGATTTGCAGGAATAAATCGCGACGGGCGGTGGTGTTGAACAGGGGCTGGCGCTGGTAGCAGCTAAACGTTAGGAAATGTAGGTCCCTGCCGCCGTAAAAGCGACGCAAGCCTTCGGTCATCTTTGGAGAGTAAGAGAGTCGACTTAGGAATGTCTGTGATGGGTGAACATCTGGGGTTGTGGTGCTCTCCCATGTCTCGCAAAAGAAGCGAGACATGGGGCACCCCAGCTTCTACAATTCCTGCTATGAAAAATTCCAGAACAGTTCTCCTTGAGCGCACCCTCCGAATTCCGCACATTTGTTGAATAATCTACACACCTGCCGCCCATTTTCACCTAGCCGTTTTCCCGAAATGCCTTTGCAATCAAGTACATAACTATTTGGCAAACATTGTGCCCCAGATTTAATGGAACAATGATTTATGGCACAGATTTACACCCTACGAAGGAGCCCCAATGAAAGCGCGCCTAATCACTTCATCCCTTGCAATTTGCTTCGCGTTAGCCATGCTATTCACCGCCGCTGTGGTTTCTCCGCTTCATGCCGACAATCCGGTTATGGGCGAGATTCAATTTGAAGGGAAAACGAAGATCGAAAAAACTTCCGGTGTCTGGGTCGACGGCCAATACGTTGGCTACCTCAAGGAATTGAAAGGCTCGAAAAAGGTGATGCTCCTGCCCGGCGATCACGAGATCAGCGTGCGCCAGGACGGCTACCAAAATTTCACGCAGCACATCACCGTCCACCCCGGCGAAAAGCAGGTGGTTCAAGTAGCTATGCAAAAAGCCGCGACCGGTCCCATGCCCACGGTCACCGCAGAAGTAAAAATTTCGGTCAATCCATCGCGCGCCGCAGTTTTTCTCGATGGACAGTTCATCGGACACGTCGGCGAATTTCAGGGCGCAGGCCATGGCCTGCTCATCGCTCCGGGCGAGCACAAAATCAAAATCGCGCTGCCCGGATACAAGTCATTTGAAACCGATATCAATCCCATCGCCAATCAAAAAGTGGAGATTAAAACCGAATTGCAGAAATCAGAGCAACCGCTCGACGATCCTTCGCTTCAACAAAAATGACAAGTAATTTATTTGGCGGAGATCCAGTCCTCACCGCGCCTTCGGCCCGGTTCGGAATGACAATGGTTCGGGGAGTTGTTTTGCGGCGCGAATCGAAATCAGACCTTATCAAAGCGTGGCGAAATCTTGTCAAGTCCTTGGAAGGTTGGTTTTTGAATCAAGTTGTTGGTTCGATGGGCTAAATAAAGTTAGCTAACATGTCACAGTTACCCTATGCAATATGATATAATGGTTATAGAATCAAAATAGCGGCGCAGGCCTTCGGGTCTGCGCCTTTTCTTTTGGTAAAGGAGATATGGCGCGGAGGGGGTTTAGGACATCCGATCCGCGCTTTTTTTATGCCTCGAAAATTGGATTTGACCAACAATGAGATTGTAGGGAACATCGAGAGCTGTGATGACGCATCCCATGTCTCGCAAAAGAAGCGAGACATGGGGCACCCACAGGAGTTGATTGAGATACAGGCGGTGGGAATGCCGGAGCGCAAGCGGTTGGGAGAGGCGGTGGAGGCTGCGTTTCTGGCTAAGGCTACGATGCTGGGTTTTCCGGTACTGAAGCCCTGGGGAGATAGCCGTCCTTATGACTTTGCGGTGGAGAGCGGGCGGCGGTTGTGGCGGGTGCAGGTGAAGTGCGCGACCAGCCATCGAAACACCCGATGCAGCGCAAGGGCTGCCGGCAGCGGGGAACTCTACACGCTGGATGATCTGGATTTTCTGGCGGCGTATGTAATCAAGAAGGATCTATGGTATGTGGTTCCGGCGGATGCATTTGTTCCGCGGGCGACTGTTCACTTTAATTACGGTCCGCGGAGCGAGGGGATGTTTGAAATCTATCGGGAGACGTGGTGCCTGCTGACTTGTTCGGCGCGGGCGCGGGGCAAGGGAGATATTCCCAAGCGCTGCCGGTGCGAGGAGATGCCGGTGCGGTGCGTGGTGTGCCCGAGGAAGTGAGGCGTGTGGTGCGCTGGCGATTCAAGCACTGATTGAGGGTTCGCCTGCAAGATAGTAATCCATCGGGCTGTTGGGAGGCGGCTGGTGGCCGAGCATGCGAATCATCCCCATAACTTGACCGCGATGCATTGTGGAATGTTCGAGCACATGCCGCAAAATTTTCCAGCGAGGGAAGCGCCGCTCGATTTCGCCGGGAAGCTGCAGCATCAATTCGATCTCCAAGCTGGTCTCCGGCAGCTCTTCCAGCCAGCGAGCAAAGCCTTTCCAGAGTTCAGGCCAGTTCTGCCTCAGGTCAGCGAGCGAGTATTGCGGGGCCACACCCTGGGGCAGTCGCCAGGTTCCCAGGTCGGCAGTCGTGCTCAGGCAATCGAGCCAGACTCTTTCGCCATCATAGATATGGCTAAGCGTGCTGAGAATGCTGGCGTGCGAGATGCGAAGGTCGCGCTCGAGTTCCTCAGCCGTGAGAGCCGAGCAGCCCTCGAGCAGGCAATGATTAGCCCATGCGGAGCGGCGGACGTCGGTGAGGAGTAATGGTTTGGTGAGGGACACGGAGAAAGTATATAGGGAGCAATGAGAGGGGAAGGCTGGGAAGCGGATTGAATCCCGCCGGGTCCACTTCTTGTGGCCCATCCATTACAATCCAACCGGATAAGAATTCGATGTCAACTGATGTGATGCAGGGCTGGGGAAATTTCTTCGCCGGCGAGCTTAGCGCAGCCCTGGTGGAGATCCGACGCTGAGCCACACTGAAGCCAACCGTGGACTTATTCCAGTTTTTCTCTCTCTCGCCGTGCTCTCCGCCGTCGTCGCTTCTGCGCTGTGGATCAATCTCGATCTTCCGTATCTGGGCTTCGCTACGGCCTCGGCATTCCTCTTTCATGTCCACGCCAAACCTGGCTGGAAACAGTTGCTGCTCGCCGTCGTCGTCGCCGCAATTCTCGGTGCGCTGCGGCTGATTGTGATGGGTCACCCTCCGGATATGTCTGGCTTCAAGGCTGCTATGCTCGGTCTGGGAAGTTTTCTCGTGCTGGGCATTCGTGTCGCGAAATCCTCCGGCATTGAACGCAAACGCTTGTTCGTTCTCCTCGGTCCGGCCCTCGGACTAGTCTTCTTCATCTTTGCTGTGCAGCACGCGCTCAACCTGACCGGACAGCTATATCCCAAAACTTTCGATCTCTATCTTTATGCTTTCGATGGCAGCTTCGGATTCCAGCCCAGTTTTGCTTTGGGTCGCTTCTTCCATGCCTCCGCGCCCGTTCGCGTCCTAGGCTACCTTAGCTACCAGACTCTTCCGTTAGCGATGGCCCTCGTCTATCTCGGCTACATCGATGCCCGCGCCACCCGACCCAACTGGAATCTGCTCCGGCTCTTCTGTGGCACCGGCGTGCTGGGATGGCTCTTCTACAACTTCGTTCCCGCCACCGGACCGGTCTATGCTTTTCCTAGCGCGTTTCCTTACTTCCCGTTACAACTGCAGCACGGACTCGAACGCATTTCCGTCAACCCCGATTTCCCCCGCAACGCCATCCCGTCGCTGCACATGACCTGGGTGCTTCTGCTGTGGTGGAGTTGCCGCCCGTTTCCGCGATGGGCCCGCATCGCCGCTCTCTTGTATTTGCTCGTCACCTTCATAGCCACGATGGGAATCGGCGAGCATTACCTTGTCGATCTGGTAGCCGCAGGTCCGTTTGCCCTGACAGTCGAAGCACTGTGCCAATCATCCATTCCTCTGCGCACTCGTCTGCTCCCGCTGTTGGCTGGCCTTGCTCTCACCTTCATGTGGTTCGCACTGGTCCGCTTCGGCACTCCGCTCTTGCTGAAATCGAGCATCATCCCGTGGACGCTGACTGCGCTCTCTACCGCGGCCGTCCTCATCCTCGAACCGCGCCTTACTGTTCTTTCCCCTCATGCGCCCGCTTCAACTCCGCCACATCAATCTTGATCATCTTCATCATCGCCTTCATCACTCGTTGCGATTTCTGCGGATCTTTATCTCCCAGCAATTCGCCCAACGCCTTCGGGATAATCTGCCAACTCATTCCAAATTTGTCTTTCAGCCAGCCGCACTGCATAGTTTCTCCACCGGCCAGGAGCTTCTCCCACAATTCATCCACTTCTTCCTGCGTCTCGCAATTCACGAAGAACGAAATTGCCGGCGTGAACTTAAAGTGCGGACCACCATTCAGCACCATGAATTCCTGTCCTTCGATCTGGAAGGTCGCGCTCATTACCGCGCCCTTCGGCCCAGGCCCGGCATCTCCATATCGATGGATATCTCCGATCTTTGAATTCTTAAAAATGGATGTGTAAAACGTGATGGCTTCTTCCGCATTATTGTCAAACCACAAAAATGGCCTAATTTTCTGCATATAGTTCTCCTTATGACTAGCTGTGTATTTAAGCGCTCAGCGCCTCTGGCTTCACTGAAGGCAAGAATTTCTCCAGCCGGTCAAAGCTGGCAGCCATACCGGTTTCCATCGGTGACTTCAGCACCGCATCGCGCGTCTCGCGGGAGTTATACAGAATCGTCTGCGTAAGCGTGGTCTTGCCCTCACGTTCGACGAAAACGATCGTATCCACGGCCTCACCCGGATACCACGCTTCATCGAACACCTCGGTGGCAACAATCCGCTCCGGAGCGACAACCTCCCGATAGACCCCACCCATCCCCATTTCGCGTCCGTCGCTGTCGCTTTTCCAGACATAGCGATACTTGCCGCCGATTCTCAAGTCAATCTCACACACCGGCATCGACCATCCATCCGGTCCAAGCAGCCACCGCTGGATCAACTTTGGCTTGGTATACGCATCAAACACCAACTGCCGCGGCGCATCGAAAATCCGCGTCACTACAATCTCGCGGTCATCGTGCGCTGTAATATTGAAGGCCCTGCTGTTTCTCATTGTTGTCTCCTTGGTGGTTTGAGGTGCAAACTTTCCTTGCGCTTCGTCTTTTGCCTGCTTTTCGTGGGTTTTATCTCTCTGGTTTGCATTTCACGAAGAAGCGCATCGAGACGCTCGAATTGTGCCTCCCAGAATTCGCGGTATTTATCAAGCCAAGCGGCCGCGTCGCGGAGGGGCCGCGCCTCCAATCGCCGCGGACGCCGTTGTGCATCTTGTCCGCGAGAGATCAGTCCTGCACGTTCCAGCACCTTAAGGTGCTTGGAAATCGCCGGCTGGCTCATCGCGAAGGGCTCCGCCAAATCCATAACCGAGGCTTCACCCTTGGCGAGT